>OGDD01001248.1_pt1 | contig 20049 bp, 16 predicted proteins | sample 1570301 | NCBI WGS metagenome assembly OGDD01 (sample SAMEA2581971, study PRJEB24529) | metagenome | biome: Human gut stool | place: China | collected 2011 | reverse complement strand
AGAGGCTTAGTTCGGCTTAGGAAACAGCCAAGGCTTAAGAAGGCTTAGAGAGGCTTAGTTCGGCTTAGTAAAAAGGCTTAAGAAGGCCTAAAAAGGCTTAGTTCGGCTTAGAAAACAGCCAATAATAATCAGAAAAAGAACAATCAAGAGAAAAACGATGAATATAATAAAGGTGTTGACAACAGCCTGCATCCTTGTAAGCAGCTTCGCAGCCCAAGCGCAGGACAAGATTACATACCCCGACATCTCGTATGCAGGAAACCCGCGCACTGTAACACTCGGCGGACTCGCCGTTTCAGGAGCCGAAGGCTACGAGGACTACATGCTCACGGGTATCTCCGGACTCACCGTCGGACAAAAAATCGAACTGCCTGGCGAGGCTATCACAGATGCTGTGAATCACTACTGGAAGTATGGACTCTTCTCAGAGGTATCTATATCCGTCGACTCGCTCGTGAACGACAAGGCTTATCTGCACATACACCTGCAGATGCGCCCACGCGTGTCTACCATCAATTACGTCGGACTGAAGAAGTCGGAGCGTACAGACATGGAGGAGAAGCTCGGACTGCTCAAGGGCGCACAGATAACACCTAACATGATCGACCGTGCGAAGATTCTCGCTAAACGCTATTTCGACGAGAAAGGCTTCAAGAACGCCGACATACAAATCGTGCAACGCGATGACGTGGCTAACAAGAACCAGGTGATACTCGACGTTATCATCGATAAGAAGCAGAAGATGAAGGTGCGCGACATCATCATCGAGGGTAATAGCGCACTGGCTACAAGTAGCATTAAGGGTAACATCATAAAGAAAGGTGTGTTCAAGGAGACTCACGAGGCTGGCAAGATGGCTACACTCCTGAAGTTTAAGAAGAAGTACACACCGGAGCGCTGGAAGAACGACAAGCAGAAGCTCATCGAGAAGTACAACGAGCTGGGCTACCGCGACGCATACATCGTGAGCGACACAGTGTGGAACGTGGACGAGAAACACGTCAGTATGCGTGTGAAGGTGGACGAAGGCAAGAAGTACTACGTGCGCAACATCACATGGGTGGGCAACACCGTGTACAACACCGACTACCTCGCTGCCGTGCTCGGCATGAAGAAGGGCGACGTCTACAACCAGAAGCTTATGAACAAGCGACTCACCGAAGACGAGGACGCTGTGGGCAACAACTACTGGAACAACGGCTACCTCTTCTACTCGCTCCACCCGACAGAGGTGAACATCGTGGGCGACTCTATCGACCTCGAGATGCGTATCTTCGAGGGTCCGCAGGCACACATCAACCACGTACGCATCAACGGCAACGACCGTCTGTATGAGAATGTTGTGCGTCGCGAACTGCGTACCAAGCCTGGCGACCTCTTCTCGAAGGAAGCCCTGCAGCGTTCGGCTCGAGAAATCGCGTCAATGGGACACTTCGACCCAGAGAAGGTAAACCACGACGTGAAGCCCGACCCTGAGAACGGAACCGTAGACATCAACTGGGACCTCGTACAGAAGTCGAACGACCAGATTGAGTTCTCGCTCGGATGGGGACAGACCGGCGTAATCGGACGCATCGGCTTGAAGCTCAACAACTTCTCTATGCGCAACCTCTTCGGCAAGAACAAGGAGCGCCGCGGATTCCTGCCCGTAGGCGACGGCGAGGTGCTCTCTATCGGCGCACAGACCAACGGTACATACTACCAGTCGTACAACATGTCGTACTCTACCAACTGGTTCGGAGGCAAACGACCGATACAGTTCTCCGTAGGTGCCTACTTCTCGAAGCAGACCGACGTGTCGAGCAACTACTATAATAGTGGTTACTTCAACAACTACTATAACTATATGTACGGCTACGGCAACTATAACGGCTACAACAACTACGAGAACTTCTACGACCCCGACAAGTACGTGAAGCTGTTCGGCTTCTCGCTCGGATGGGGCAAGCAGCTGCGCTGGCCAGACGACTTCTTCCAGTTGTCGCTCTCGCTGCAGTACACACGCTACATGCTGAAGAACTGGAGCTACTTCCTCATGACCAACGGTAACTCCAACAACCTCAACCTCAGCATACAGCTCTCGCGCAACTCTACCGACAACCAACTCTTCCCACGTCGCGGATCGGAGTTCGCGGCATCGCTCACAATAACTCCGCCATGGTCGGCATGGGACGGCAAGGACTACAAGAACCTCGCCAACGACTCGAAGTCGGCTAACTACAACCGTGAGCAGCAGGAGAAGTATCGTTGGGTAGAATACCACAAGTGGAAGTTCAAGGGACGCATGTTCACCGCCCTCACAAGCGGACAGAAGTGCTTAGTGCTCATGGCTCGACTCGAGTTCGGCTTGCTCGGCTCATTCAACAAGTGGAAGAAGTCGCCGTTCGAAACCTACTACATGGGTGGTGACGGTATGACCGGCTACTCTACATCATACGCCGAAGAGACAATCGGTCTGCGCGGTTACGAGAACGGATCGCTCACTCCTTACGGTCAGGAAGGCTACGCCTACGACCGCATGACACTCGAGCTGCGCTACCCGTTCCTGCTCGGCAACACCACCATCTACGGTCTCGGATTTATCGAAGGCGGTAACGCATGGACAGAGACACGCAAGTTCAACCCATTCGACATGAAGCGCTCTGCCGGTGTCGGTCTGCGCATCTACCTGCCAATGGTTGGTCTCATGGGTATCGACTGGGCTTACGGCTTCGACAAGGTATTCGGAACGAAGGGCGGATCGCAGTTCCACTTCATCCTCGGTCAGGAATTCTAAAAATAAAACAGAAAACAAATGAAGAAGTTCATATTTATATGCCTCTTCGCGCTCACAGCAGCGCTGACGGCAAGCGCACAGAAGTACGCACTCCTCGATATGGAGTACATACTGAAGAACATCCCAGCCTATGAGCGCGCCAACGAACAGCTCAATCAGGTGTCGAAGAAGTGGCAGGCAGAAGTGGAAGCCCTCAACACCGAGGCTTCCACGATGTACAAGAACTATCAGAACGAGATGGTATTCCTCTCACAGGAGCAAAAGAAAGCTCGCCAAGAGGCAATCATGAAGAAGGAGAAGGACGCCAGCGACCTCAAGCGCAAGTACTTCGGACCAGAGGGCGAACTCTTCAAGAAGCGCGAGAGCCTTATGTCGCCTATTCAGGAGGAGATATACACCGCCGTCAAGGAGATAGCAGAGCTACGCGGCTACTCGCTCGTACTCGACCGTTCAAGCGACACCGGCGTTATCTACGGCTCACCAAAGGCTGACATCAGCAACGAAGTACTCCAGAAGTTAGGCTACGCCAACTAAAGAGTTTTTGAGTTTTCAAAGGTTTAGAAGGCTTAAAGAGGCTTAGCTCGGCTTAGTTAGCAGTTCCCCCAAAGCCCTAAAGAGGCCTAAAAAGGCTTAGTTCGGCTTAAAGAGAATAATTAATAATAAAAAAAAATAAAAGCAAAAATGAAGAAATTGATTTTAATGCTTATGTTGTTCATGCCAATGGCAACATTCGCACAGAAGTTCGGTCATGTAAACGCACAGGAAGTCATGGCTTCAATGCCAGAGTTCATCAAGGCTCGTGGCGAGGTAGAAGCACAGGCTAAGCAGTACGACAACGACCTCAAGGCAATGCAGGAAGAAATGCAGCGCAAGTACGAAGATTACGAGAAGAACAAGTCTACAATGAACGAGACAAAGCGCAAAGAGACCGAGGATAGCCTCTCTCAGATGTATCAGAAGATACAGCAGTCGGCTCAAGACAACCAGCAGGCTCTCGGTAAGCTCCAGCAGGACAAGATTGGTCCTATCACAAACAAGCTCGTTGAAGCAATCAAGGCTGTAGGCAAGGCAGGTGGCTATGTCTACATCATGGACACAACAAGCGGCATCCCTTACATCAGCGAAACACTCAGCAAGGACGTTACAGCTGAAGTTAAGGCAGAGCTCAACAAGACAAAGTAAGACGTTACAATAAATCATAGTAGCCATTACTAACGATGCCTACTATGATTTATACCATTCAAACAACAACAATATAAAGCAGCAATAAACATGAAGAAATTGTTCTTTCTCATCGTCCTCGGCGTACTGTCGCTCACAGCAGGCGCTCAGACACGCTTCGGCTATTTCAGCTATGAAGAAGTTCTCAAATCAATGCCCGACTATGTATTGGCACAGCGTAGCATCGACGATTTGCGAGTGAAGTACGACGCTGAATTGAAGCGCGCCGAAGAGGAGTTCAACAGTAAATACGAGGAGTTCCTCGAAGTACAGAAAGACCTCGTACCTGCCATCCTGCGCAAGCGTCAGGCAGAGCTCCAGGAGATGATGCAGAAGAACATCAACTTCAAGAACGAGTCGAAGCGTCTGTTGCAGCAAGCAGAAACTGATGCCTTTGCTCCCGTTAAGGTGAAGCTCAACGAGGCACTCACAAAGGTTGGTCAGGCAAAAGGCTATGCCTTCATCCTCAACACCGACGGCAACGCTTGCCCTTACGTAAACCCAGAAATGGGCGAGAACGCAACAGAGTTTGTCAAAGAAGCACTGAACGCAAAATAGTAAGAGCTACTACATAAAACACAAAGTAGTAAAAGCTGCTACATATTAGAAAGACAGAAGATTGATAATTGAAAATGCAGACGATCATAAACCAAATGGTGGTCATACGTTTCAATTATCAATCTTCTGTTTATAAGCCAATTATCTACAATCAATTCTTAATAAATGATTAATATGCCATTCCCCTCTTCTCCTGGTCCTATCGGTGTTTTCGACTCTGGCTACGGTGGACTCACCATCCTACACGGCATCCGTCAGCTCCTCCCACAGTACGACTATATGTATCTTGGCGACAATGCGCGTGCTCCCTATGGTTCGCGTTCGTTTGAAGTGGTCTATCAGTTCACGCGTCAAGCCGTGCTGAAGCTCTTCAGCATGGGCTGCCACCTCGTCATATTGGGCTGCAACACAGCTTCGGCTAAGGCACTACGCAGCATTCAACAGCGCGACCTACCTATGCTCGACCCCAACCGCCGCGTACTTGGCGTAATACGTCCCACGGCAGAAGAGGTTGGCAACCTCACAAAGACGCGCCACGTGGGCATCCTCGCCACAGAAGGCACAATCAAAAGCAATTCGTATAAGATAGAAATACAGAAGCTATTCCCCGATGTAGAGGTTACGGGAGTAGCATGTCCGCTTTGGGCGGCGATAGTAGAGGCAGGCGAGGCAGACTCGCCAGGTGCCGACTACTTCGTAAAGAAGCGCATCGATCAGCTCATGCGCAAAGACTCGCTCATCGATACTGTCATACTCGGCTGCACTCACTACCCACTGCTTATGAGTTCGGTGGTGAAGAACGTGCCCGACGGTGTGCGCATAATGGCGCAAGGCACCTACGTAGCCGACTCCTTAGCCGATTATCTCAATCGCCATCCCGAGATGGAACAGAAGCTGACGAAAGGCGGAACATGCCGCTATTTCACAACCGAAAGCGAAGAGCGCTTCCGCGAAACAGCTCGCATATTCCTGCATGAAGATGTAAATGTGCAGCATGTGGAGGTGGTGTAATTGGGGTGAGGGGGTGAGATGGTGAAAGGTTGAGGTGTTGAGATATGTACTATTGTCAACCTCTCACCATCTCACCCCCTCAACCTTTCACCACCTCACCATCTCACCCCTTCAACCTTTCACCATCTCAACACCTCAACATCTCACCACCTCTGCATCTCGTCCATCACTCTGAGCCAGTTACCGCCCCATATCTTCGCCATATCCTCTTCCGAGTAGCGTCGGCGCAGCAGCTCCTTAGTGAAGTTTATCAGTTCAGAAGCATCGGCAAGTCCGGGCACACCGCCGTCACCATCGAAGTCGGTTCCAAGTCCAACGTGGTCGATACCCATTACGCTTATAGCGTGCTCAAGATGCTCCATAGCGTCAGTGATGCAAGCCCTGCCATCAGTACGCAGGAAACCATTGTATAGCGTTATCTGACACACACCACCCTTTGCAGCAAGCGCACGCATTTGGTCGTCGGTCAGGTTGCGTGGCACATCACACAACGCCTTGCAGTTGCTATGAGAGCAAACGATAGGCTTTGTCGAAATGTCGAGCGCATCGTAGAACGACTTCTCGCCGGCATGACTCATATCCACCATCACTCCCAGGCGGTTCATCTCGCGTATCACCTCCGCACCGAATGGCGATACACCGCCGTGAGTGTTGAGCGTGTGGCGTGCCGAGTCGCATATCTGGTTGTCGCCATTGTGACACAGAGTAATGTAGACGATACCTCGGTCGGCAAAGTGCTGCACGTTATGCAAGTCGTTCTCTATCGCCAGACCGTTTTCTATACCGATCATCAGCGATTTTCGTCCTTCGCGCTTGTTGCACAGCAAGTCCTCACGGTTGCGGGCAAGGGCGATGTAACGCGAATCGCTAAGCACAATCTCGTCAATCTTGTCGAAGATAAGGTCAGCATAAGCCTTCGGTGTGTGCACGGGGAACGGTGCCACGTCAGCGAAAGTCTGCTCTGGTTTCGGTTGCGGCAGATACGCCACCATTGTCACAGCGTCCGTTCTGCCCTCGTTCATCTTATGCAAGTCGTAGAGCACTTTAGGGTCGCGCTGCTCGAAGCACACGCCTTGCGGGAAGAACATCGGCGTATCGCAATGCGAGTCGAGAGTAAGGTTGCGCTGGTGGAACAGCTTCGCACGTCGTAGCACGTCGCCTTCCTCCACAAGCCACTTGAAGAGCGGCAATCCGTCCTCGCCGAGCCACTCCGGGTGCCATTGCACACCGAGCACCGCCTTGTGTTCGCTGCTCTCTATAGCCTCAACCACACCGTCTAACGCTCGCGCCGTTATCTTGAAACGCTCGCCAGGTGCAGCCACGGCTTGGTGGTGGAACGAGTTGACGAATATCCTCTTCTCCTTATATATATTATAAAGCACACTACCCTTCTCTATCTCCACCGTGTGCGTAGACTCCGAGCGGTCGGCATCCTGCGAGTGCTTATAGTTGGTAGGCTCGTGCGATATGTCCTGATGTACACGTCCGCCGAGTGCCATTGCAAGAGTCTGCACGCCACGGCAGATGCCTAACATCGGTATCTGTCGGTCGAACGCCAAGCGTGTTATGAGCAGCTCCGGCAGATCGCGCACGTTGTTTATGTTATGCAACGCTGGCGACGGTTCCTCACCAGACCACAGCGGATTGAAGTCGCCACCACCCGTGAGCAACAGCGCATCAATCGTTTCGAGCGTATCGAGCAGTACATTGCGGTCAGCCACTGGCGGAATGAGTACGGGCGTGCCACCTGCTGCTATAATCTGATGATAGTAGCGGTCGCGCACCGTCGCGTCCACCCCCTCATAGTTGGTTGTGATACCTATGATAGGCCGCCTGCTTGTCTGTGGCTTATTGTCGTAGAAGTAGGCGAGTTGAGTATTTAGGTTGAATGATTTCATGCTTGGTTGGATGATTTCATGCTTATAAAAATATTCCCACAGAGTTCGCAGAATACATGGTCTGTCGAACGTCCACCCCGTTGTGGGCTGTACGTTCTGTGTGTATTATGCAATCTCTGTGGGAGACGTTTCTACTCTTAATTCTGTCGAACAACGAAGCGTTATTCCTCGTTCTTTTCCTCCATGTGCACCGGTATCTCGCGCTTGATGCTTTGGTCGAGCGAGATGAGTGTTTCTGTAGACACCACGCCCGGTATCATCTGCATCTTGTTGTTGAGCAAGTCCATGAGCTGCTCGTTGTCGCAAGCATACACCTTCAGCAGCATTGTGTACGGACCAGTTGTGTAGTGACACTCCACGATTTCCGGTATGTCGAGCAACTGCTTCACTACATCCTTGTACATACTTCCGCGCTCCAGGTTGAGTCCTACGTATGTGCATGTGCTATAGCCAACGCTCTTAGGATTCACTTCAAAGCCGCTGCCTACGATTACGCCACCCTGAATGAGGTGCTGTACACGCTGATGAATTGCAGCACGTGATACACCACACTCTGCTGCTACATCTTTGAATGGAATTCGGGCGTTCTTTGATAGAATACTAAGTATCTTTCTGTCAAGATTATCAATTTTGTCCATCTTCTATTAATGAAATTTTGTCTATGATTACAATTTGTCAGCAAAATTATACATTTTACTTGAGATAATCAACACATAGACCTTTCTTTTTTAGTTTTTTAGTACAAAACGATAGCGAACGCCCTTATCTTTGATAATTTCCATCAAGCTCAAGCTACTGTGCAATGATGTGTACATCCCTCTGTGGGAACGGTATCTCGATGTTGTGCTCATTGAGTGTGTTGTATATAGCCTCCTTCACCTGACCAGTCTTAGTGAACTTCTCCTCCACGAGCACCCAGTATGTCACGAATAGGTTCACCGAGTTGTCTCCGAACTCGTCGAACACCACGCTCACGGGTCGTGTTGTGTCGATTATGTCTCTTCCGTCGGGAGCCTTCTCTTCGAGGTTGTTCACCGCCTTGATGAGCATCTGTCTCACCTCTTCCACGTTCGAACCGTATGCCACACCCACCGGCACCTTCACCCATTCGTACGAGTGGTTGCGTGTGATGTTCTTGAAGTTCTTGCTGAACAGCGAGCTGTTGAGGAACGCTATCACGCATCCGTCGCCCGTAATGATCTGCGTGCTCTGGTATGTGATACTATCCACCTTTCCGCGTATGCCGTCGCACTCGATGTAGTCACCCACACGCACACGTCCTGTCATCAGCGAAATGCCGTAGAAGAAGTTCTCGAGTAGGTCCTTCATGGCGAAGCCCACACCTGTTGCCAAGCCAGCCGAGATAACGGAGATTGCGGTCGACGGTATCTTCAGCAGCTTTATCGAGATGATGAAGTACAGACCCCAGCAGCAGATGGCTATTATGTTGTTGGCGAGCGTGAAGTTCGGCTTGCCGTTCACCACCACCTTCGACTTATGATACTTGTGGTAGAGCGACTTCACGAGATAGTTGATGTATCTGAACAGGAAGAACAGCGACAGCACCATCACCATCTTGCCTATTGACAGCTGCACCACTCCCGTCACGTTCAGGAAGTTGAACATAAATATATTCCACACCGTAGCGGTCAGGTCGAACACATCTGCCGCCCACCATATAGACAGCAGCAGGGAGAACACGCTGATCATCGGCACCAGTGCCATGTACACGAAGTCGTAGAACCACGTCACATTGATATGCTTGTTGTGACTTATAGTTATGATGCTGAGCATCGAGCCTTTCTTCGCCTTCTCCGCGTCAGCCTCCGAGTGTATCTTGTGCGCCAGGTAGCGTTTCTCATACTGTGCCAACATATCGTAGACGCATGTTATGGTCTGTATGCAGCTCAGCTGGAACATCCACCAGATGAGCACCTGCACCGCGAGCAGCACGTAGCCATACAATGCCGAAGCCGTAGAGAACACCATTATCGCCAGCGATATCCACGTATAGAAGATGTCCGAGCGCGGGATGTTGGCGTTATGACGCTTCACCACACGCCACTGCCACACGGTGAACACGAGCAGTATCGGTGGGAATATCAGCATCACGAGATTGTTCGGAATGAATATGATGCGGAACGTTATGACTATGAACGACATCAGCATTATCGGGGCATATATTCTAAAACCGCTCTTTATCTGTTCGCCTGGTAGGCGCACTAACAGCGAGAAGAAGATAGCGCATAGCAGCCATGCGTACTCGATGAGCAGCTTCGATGCCATGAGGAAGAAGTTGTGGTACATGAACGTGCGTGCCACCATCACCGACACGGCGAAGATGAGCATAGCCACGAACAGTATGAGGCACACCTTTTTCTTCATAAACGCCTCTGTACGGTAACGCTTCGGTACGAGCCAGCGCACCAGCACGTTGCTCAGCATACCAGCAATGAGCATATACAGCAGCACGAAGACGCTCAGACCGCCCACAATCGGACCGCGCCATTGCGAGTAAACCTTGCGTTCGCCGCCGTTGGCAATCTTCACTTTCTCCTCGTCGTACTTCTCGTTCACGTCAGCCTTAGCCGAGCGATACTGCATCGGCATGTTCTTCACTATCTCCAGATAGCTCTGGTCGCCATTTACGAATATCGTGTGCTGAATGTCGTTATAGCGTTGTATGGCGTAGTCGTTCATCTTCTTCAGCTTCGCCGACATACGCTGATAGTGCTGTTCGTCCTTCTCCACGTTGTTGCGCATGTTCTGCAGATTGCGTGCCAAGGCGGTGGCATAGTCCAGACACGCCTTTCGGTCGTGCAGCCCCTGCCCGTCGAGCATGAACGGCAGCTTGCGTTGCTTGCCGTTCTTGTCCATTATATATTTCGGTGGTTGTTGTCCCTGCTTTGCCTGCCCCATACGCTTCATCGATGGTGGAATCATGCTCAGCGTCTCTATGAGGTACTTGTATCGCGTCAGCTCCGCATCCATACGCTTCATAATATTGTTGTATGGCATACTGCGCTTGTTAAATTCGCGATACATCTCCGTCGCCTCATGGCAGGCGTAGGTCATATCGAACGTGAAGTCTTGCTTCTGCGAGTAGAGCATCAGTGCCACCTGATCGCTACGCTGCATCAGTGCCACCATCTGTTTATGCTGCTGCTCGGTGTACATCTTATAGCGTGCCATATTATTGCGCTGTTCGTAGAACGCTGTTTCCAACTCTGCGCGCAGCACCGACAACGTCGAATTTAGGTTTTTCTCTTTCAGCACCGCACCGGCACTGATCGACACGCACAACATAATCAAAAGACATGCCAGGCGCTTAAAGAATCTCATGCTCATAATCTCTCTTTTATCTGTAATTGCTTTTTAATATGTTTATGCGTGCAAAAATACGTCTTTTTTCCGAATATTCAAAAACTCAAAACTCAAAACTCGCTTATACCATAGCTTGCACGCCTAATGTGCTAAGCACTGCTGTGGCTACAGCCACTATCAGTTTCAGTATTGTTCTCCAAGTGTCTTTGTTCATCTTTTTCATGGTATTTTGTATGTGGTATTATTATGATTGTTTTTGTGTTTTATAGTAGTGGGCGTGGCATTGTCACCACGCCCACTCTCTTGTTCTATTCCTTAGTCACATCAGCGCGCTTAATGCTCTTATACTGTTCGAGCTCCGCAAACTTGATGCCTGCAAGCATCGGCTTCACGTTCTTACCCAGCACTGGGTCCTTGTAGGTTTCCGGATAGAAACGCACACGTGCGCCAACGATGCTGTTCTTTATACTAAAGGTATTCAGATCCGCACAGCCTCGCGATCTCAAGCTCACGCGGAATGTGCCCAAGCCCATAATCTTCACTGGCTTCGAGTTGAGCAGCTCGTTCTTCATCACCTCGCCCAACTCTGTGAGCACTGCCAGGATGTCCGAGTACTTCACCGTACAGTTTGCCTGCATAATCTCTGCCAGCTTCTTCAAGTCGACTGTCTCGCGATAAGCGGTGCGTGCATAGTAAAGACCCTTTGTTGCGTTTTTTGCTGTGCTCTGATAGATTTTGTAATTTACTGCCATAATGTGTTTTCCTTTCTTTTTTTTAGATTTGGTTAATGTTTACTTTTGTGTTGTGTTCCGGATCACGTTTGCAAAGGTACAACCTTGCGCAAGCGATGTCAAGTATTTCGCTATATTTTTTTATTTTCTCAATATTATTCTTTAACTTTGCACTCGCAACGGTTCGCAACGCTCCCACTTGAAACACCCTACCGTGGAGCTGTGCGATTAAAAGGGAATGGGGTGAGAGTCCCCGACTGTCCCGCAGCTGTGAGCCGCCCTTATCTACGGGCGCGAACAAGAGAACCACTGAAGCCATGCATCTCCGTGCTGAGTGCGTGGGTATGGCAAGGATGCCATACCCTCCTATAAAGCTCTTTGCTGAGTGCGTAGGTATGGCAGGGATGCCATACCCTCCTATGCTTTGGGAAGGTGTTCGCGTCTGGGCGGCGAGTCAGAAGACCTGCCGAAACTCATTTGCCGATGGAGTCATCGCTGTGCGCCTCGCGGATTGGGCGCGTATGACCGTAACACTTACATTATATAAATAATATGAAGCACTTTACACTTTTTGTTTCCGCCCTCATCGGCGGAATGTTTCTAACTACATCTGTTTCTGCACAGCAGAAGGAGTACACCGACGGCGTGTTCATGCTCAACGAGGGATGGTTCGGCAATGAGAAGGCTACAATCAACTACCTCGACAAGGCTGGCAAATGGGAGTATCGCGTGGCTCTCACAAAGAACAGCGAGACCTACGAACTCGGCACAACGGGCTGCTACGCCACCATCGACGACGGCAAGATGTACATCGTGTCAAAGAAGAAGAGCGTTGCCGACAAGGAGGCTAACGACCCTACGCTCACCGTGTGCGACGCCAAGACTATGGAGGTGATCGCTCAGATCAACACTATCCTCAACGCCGACGGCACGGCTGCTGCCGACGGTAGAGCGTTCCTCCCCGTCAAGGAGCTTGGCAAGGGCTTCCTCAGCACTACTGAGGGTGTCTTCACGTTCAACCTCAACGACAACACCGTGGGCTCGCTTATCGCCGGCACCGACGGCTTGGCTAACAACCAGACGGGCAACATGGTGTACGCCGACGGCAAGGTATATGCCGTTGACCAGCACCGTGGTCTCTTGGTCATCGACGCTGCCGAGGGCAAACTGCTCAAGACCGTGAACAACGAGGGCGAGGGCTCGTACAACTCTATCGTGCAGGCTAAGGACGGCTCTATCTGGCTCACCTGCAGCAAGTCGACAAAGGCTGTTGCGCACATCGTGAAGTTCAATCCGTCTGACGATACAACCGAGACTGTCGAGCTGCCCGAGGGCGTTTATCCTCCTACCAACAGCTGGGGCGCATGGAACCCCGACTGCTTCACGGCTTCCACCACCGAGAACGCTCTGTTCTGGAACGGCGCTACGGGCGACTGGTCGAACGGTCAGCACATCTACAAGTTCGATATCGACTCGCGCCAGACATCGCTCCTGCTCGACTTCACCGCTGCCGAGGAGAAGCCTTACGTCTATGGTGCGGCTTGCCGCATGAACCCTTATTCGGGCGACCTCTATCTGAGCGTAACCAAGGGTTCGGCATGGGGCGACGAGTCGGAACTGCGCGTCTACGACGCTACAACGGGCACAATGAAGCAGGCATACCCGATGGAGAAGCACTACTGGTATCCGGAGATGCCGGTGTTCGCTCTGAAGAGCACCACTGCCATCTCGTCGGTTGAGGACAACGCTGATGTGCGCGAGGTGGCTCGCTACTCTGTCGACGGCAAGCTGCTGCAGGGTGCACAGAAGGGTCTGAACATCGTGCGCTACAGCGACGGAACTGTTAAGAAGGTCGTTGTTAAGTAAACATGCGCATACATTATATAATACTACTCTTTTTTATCGCTATATCGACGCACGCCCAAACCTCACGTCTCGACTCCGTACACACGATTCGGGACGTGGCGGTTGTGGGCGTGCGTCCGCATTATCTCACCCCCTCGCAAACGCTCTCCGGGGCTGCGCTGCAGAATCTCTCTACCACGTCGGTCGCCGACGCGCTGAAGTATTTCTCGGGCGTGCAGATCAAGGACTACGGCGGACTGGGCGGACTGAAGACCGTGAACGTGCGGTCGCTCGGCTCGCAGCACGTGGGCATCTACCTCGACGGCATACGCATCACCAACGCGCAGAACGGACAGATCGACCTCGGGCGCTACTCGCTCTCGAACATGGAGTCGGTGGCACTCTACAACGCCAACCGCAACGAGCGACTGCAGTCGGCATCGGAGTATGCCTCGGCGGCTACGGTCTATCTGCAGACACGCCGACCCGACTCCACCGCGCTCGCCGTGGAATACGGCACGGGCTCGTTCGGCCTGCAGAAGCTGAAGGCGTACTTCTCTTTCAGGAACATTCTCTTCGTCGATGCCGAATATCAGCGCACGGACGGTGGCTATCCGTTCCGCTTCCAGTCGGCTTCGGAGGACACCGTGGGCAAGCGGCGCAACTCCGACATCAGCTTCTATCGTCTTGAGGCGGCTGGCTTCTACAAGGGCTTCACGGCGCACGCCTACTTCTACAGCTCGGAGCGCGGACTGCCAGGACCGGTGGTGCGCCGACTCTCCGACCAGTGGGACTCTACCGACCGCCAGTGGGACCGCAACTTCTTCCTGCAAGCCACCTACCGCCACACGTGGGACCGCTTCGCGCTGAAGAGCAACCTGAAGTACGCCTACGACTGGCTGCGCTATCTGCAAGACCCCTCTACCAACGCCGCCGCCATGCACTGCGACAACCACTATCGCCAGCAGGATCTGTACGGCTCTGTCTCCGCAGCGTGGAACACGAGCTGGCTGTCGCTCACGGCGAGCACCGACCTGCGCTGGAGCGACCTTACGACCAACGTCTACCGCTCGGCGTATGTCTACCGCCTCGACTCGAAGTCGCTGCTCTCTGCCATCGCTTCCTACCGCGGTTTCGAGGGCAACATCGCACTGCTCTACACGCACATCGGCGACCACTCGGCACGCACCGCACAGAGCGCAGCCGCGCTCTCGCGCCTCACGCCGATGTTCCTCGCCTCGTGGCACCGCCGCGCCTTCACCGTGCGTGCCTTCCACAAGCGCATCTTCCGCGCACCTACACTGAACGACCTCTATTATACGCTCGTGGGCAACGCACAGCTGCGCCCCGAGTACACTTCGCAGTTCGACCTCGGTGTCGACTACAAGGACCGCCACCTGCACCTCGCCCTCGACGCCTACTACAACCGCATCGAGGACAAGATTGTGGCTATACCGATGAAGAGCCAGTTCCGCTGGTCGATGGTCAACTTCGGCTTGGTGAAGTCGTTGGGACTCTCCGCCACCGCCGGCTACGACCGCACGTGGGGCAAGTTCTCAGCCTCAGCCAACGCCAACTACACCTGCCAGCGCGACCGCGACTACTCCTCGCCCCACGACCCGGAGTATCGCAACACCATACCCTACTCGCCCCTGCACAGTGCCTCCCTCATCGTCGACCTCGCATACGACGGCTGGAGCCTCTGCACCTCGTGGCTCTACACGGGCGACCGCTTCGCGCTCATCTCCAACAACCGCGACGACCTGCTGGGCGCGTGGCAGACCGTAGACCTTAAGCTGAATAAGCGTTTCCGCATACGTCGCCACTCGGTGCAGGCTACCGTGGAGTGCAACAACCTCTGCGACTCGCGCCACGAGGTGGTGAAGCGCTACCCCATGCCCGGACGCAACTGGAAAGCCACGCTGCAGTGGCAGCTCTGAAGCCCGTGCGTATGGGGCTTTTTAGCCACACTCACACCACTTTGATACTCATCCGCTTGGCTCTGAATGATATTTTTTATATATTTGCAACCAAACGAATATATACTCAACCTCACAAAAAATATATATATACATTATGGAGAAACGACATCTTGAAAAGCAGATACGTTTGCCACTTGACGAACTGAAACTTGCATTTGCCGCATCTTGTGTGGAGGGAATAGCAAGAAAGACGGGCAAACACTATAGCGAAGTATATGAAAGAATGAGTAAGGTGGGGGCTATTGAGAACTATATACTCAAGAACTACGACACACTACACACCGAGAGCCACGAGTATGTGCTGGAGGACGTTGAGGAGTATATGCAGAATAGAGAAAGGAGTTAAGACACTTACTGACAAATACTTGCACTTCTATGACTCAGAAAGAATTTGAAGAAAGAATTAAGTCGCCGGCTATCCAAACCATGATATTAAGTCATCAGATTGGCGGTGTGGCTTACGAGCTATCCAAACGTCTGAACGTATCGCCAGCCCGTGCACTCGACCTCTTCTATCGCAGCCAGACCTGCGCCGACCTCCACAACCGAAACACCGGATTGTATCTCTACGGCAATCTGTATATCGCTGACGAGTTTATGCTCGAATGTCAGGCAAAGCAGTAAGACCCACACACTATCTATAGGAGGGTATAGCATCCTTGCTATACCCACGCAATCTGCTAATAATATGGTTGCGTGGAGGTGACTTCATAACTCAATTAGTGCGGGCTGAAAGCCCAACAATCACATAGCCCAGGGCAGCGCCCTGGGTATTTTGTGTTTATAATGAACAATGCGCCCTGTAAGGGCAACACCTTAATAATTAGGCTTTTGCCCTTTCAGGGCGTATGGTTTGTGTGTGTCGTTTAACCCAAGGCGCTGCCTTGGGCTATGTGCTTCTGCCCCTTCGGGGCGTGTCGCTTACGGCTTTTGACACTCCCCACGCAATCTGCTAATAATGTGGCTGAGTGCGGATGGCGTGGGGGTGGCTGCGTGGGTATGGCAGGGATGCCATACCCTCCTATTAATACATCTGCGCCGACCGATGCAGATGTCTGCGCCGACCGATGCGGATGTCTGCGCCGACCGATGCAGATGTCTGCGCCGACCGATGCGGATGTCTGCGTCGACCGATGCGGATGTCCGCGTCGACCGATGCGAACCATGCAGGGAGGACTTTCTTGCTCTGGCAAGCGGCAAAGCCGAGCGCTACACGTCTTTGACCACACTATTAGTTTTACCATATCGCAATAACCAACAATGTATAATACCGAAAAAAGCGGTGCGACATTCATGTCACACCGCTTTTTATATGTTTACAAATACCGATTAAACGGTAATGTTGGGGTTATTTTTCTACAAGGACAGGGCGAACCAAGTATTTTGTGTTAAAGTATCCTTTGTCATTAAAAAAATACACATAAAAAATACCTTCACCACATATTACGTCTAGTGTTGTACCATAGCCTTCTATTCCCTTAGTTGAAGTCCAATAATTACCACTAAAAGAGGATCCTTCACCATCGAAAGGAAGGAATATTGATTTATCTGTATATCCTGGTTGAATACCTGTGTATAAGATACCAGCCTTTCCACCTTGAACTTGAATTTCGGCTTTCGCATTAAGTGGAATTAAAAGATTATTGTGTTCGTTTTCAGGATCTTTTACAGTATTAACAAAGTTCATCTCATCCTTTGTCGGTGTGCGCCAATTTGCACCCCACACATAGGCACTGCCTTCCGCTGTTGCCTCAGACCAATTCAACGGGTTTTCCACATTCTCTGTTGCAAACTTCGGACCACCAGCCCACAGCTGTACCCACTCAATTGTCTCGCCTAATTTATTCTCAGCAGAGCCTTTTGTCATACCTGTAGTCAGAGTATAGTACTTGCCAGCTTTAAGACCATCGGCCTTAGTTGTACTCATGGGTTTATCGCCGCTATACAAAGGTTCATTGCCGTTATACACAGAAATCTTCACGCCTGCCGGCACTACTACGTAGTACACTCCTGCGCCTTGCTTAGAGAGCAACGACACCTTTGTGTCGCTTGTCTCCACGCTGAAGCCTTCCGAGTTCTTAACCGCCTTAAGACCTGAAACGTACTTACCGTCGTCAGCAGTCTTAACGCTGATGTCTAACTTTTCGTCCTTATTCACGCCCACGATACGCAGCACAGCTGCCTTCGCCTTCATCGTTACGGTCAAGCCATCAGAGCCGGTTGTAGCCGACGCGGTCGCGCCAGCCAATGCGTACATCTTGGCAACGTCAGCGAAGTCGCCCGACTGATTAGCCAGGTTGATTGTCTCGCCAGGGAAGTAAGCACACCAAGTGGCAGCTTTAGTAGTCTGCAGGGCATCGGCACTTGCGAACTCTGTACCGTTGCTTTTAAATGTGTAGTAGTCGGTCACTTGATCATTACCTACCTTCACCTCATCGCCCTCAGCAAAGGCGAACTTCCATTTACCCTCGTTGTCGGTGATTGTGGCACGTGTGTCGGTGTCCTCAACATTAGCCTTGAGCACCATTCCACGCTTTACGACTGGCTCGGTGGCGTCGTCGCTGCTGCACGCAGCAAGCACCATTGTAGCCAGCATAAATACTGAATACAATATCTTCTTCATGTTGATTGATTGTTTTTCTGTGTTGATACAAATAAAAGTATTACTCCCAAACGCCGTCGCCGTCACCGCTTGTCAGCTCCTCGCTCTCTCTGTCTAAGCGGAAGCTCTGTTTGTTCGGTACAGAATCTTGTTTGCCACTGCCTGCAAGTATGGCTGTGGTCTCTACCTCGTAGATAGTGATGCGAGGCTGCTCATAGCTACCTTTCTTCATAGTCTCTTTTAAAAAAATCAGTAATATTATTATGCAGTTTATATTTAAAAATAAGAAGTCATCCAACGTATGCCGTAATGTCCTACGGCTCTATGTAATTATGTAACAGTCGGCAAAGATAGTGCAAACCGAACGCAATGAAGCTTGCTTCAATTGCTGAGGTGAAGCCTATCTTCTGCAAAGTTAAATATAAAAATTGAAATAATAACAAATTATTCATCAAAATGTTACTTTTTACACATTTATTGACATAAATATAGTATCTTTGCACCTATATACACACATTTTTTCAAGTGAAATATCTCAACCGCATACTTATGCTCCTGCGTCCGAAACACATCATGCTCAGTGCGTTGCAACGCTTCTGGCTCGGTGCTTGCGCCGTGCTGTGCGTGTGGCTGCTCGCCGCCTGTTCATTAGAGCCTGCCGACGACAAGCCCACTGACAGCAAACCCACCGCCACCGCCGACCGCCTGCTGATACTCTGCGAGGGTCTGTGGGGCATGAACAACGCGTCGCTCTCGCTGCTCGACCACGGCGTGCTCACCAACCACTGGTTCAGACAGCAGAACCCTGGCGAGCGACTCGGCGACACGGCTAACGACATTCTGCAGGTGAACGACACGCTGATAGCCATCTCCGTAAACTGGTCGAACATAGTGCAGTACATCCGACCAGACGGCACCGCCATCGCTGCCACGGAGAACATACCCAACAACCGGCGCATGGCTACCGACCACCGCGGCTACCTCTACGTCACGTCGTACGCCGACCACGGATATGTGGCGAAGATAGACCTCACGACGAAGCTCGTCGTCGACACCTGCCACGTGGGCTACGAGCCGGAGGGCATCGCCTACTACGACGGCAGACTCTACGTAGCCAACACGGGCGGCTACTCCACGCAGACGCAGGACCACGGCTACGAGCAGACCATATCGGTGGTCGACGCGCAGACCATGCGCGAGCTGCGACGCATCGACACGGGCTGCAAGAACCTGTACGGCAAGGTGGCGCAGTGGCGCGAGTGGCTATGCATCAATGCTGCGGGCGATATGTACAACACGCCGCCGCACACCGTGGTGCTGAACATGGCATCGGAGGAGTTCCGCGTCTTCGACTTCCCGTCGACGTACTGCTGCGCTGCGCAGGGCAGGTTCTACTGTCTTGGCTCTGCCTTCTCGCACCTGACGGGCGAGTACACCTTCTCCACGCACACCATCGCTCTGCCGTCGCTCTCTGCCTCAGAGGGGCTTGCCGGCTACGCCGCTGCGGAGCCTACGATTGCCTCCATGCAGTCGCCCTACGCGCTGTACATATCGCCACGCTCCGCCCACATGTACGCATCAGATGCCCGCGCCTACGCCACCAACGGCTATGTCTACGAGTTCAGCCCCACCGGCACACTGCTCCACCGCTACCTGCTGCGCGGCGTGAACCCCTCTGTCTTCGTAGCCCTATAGGAGGGTATGGCATCCCTGCCATACCCACGCAGCCAGAATAATTCTCCCACAGATGGCACAGATTTTCACAGAATCACTGGGGGCGTAGGAGGTCCCACAGAATACACAGAATTCACGGAACAGACTGGCAGAATAATTCTCCCACAGATCGCACAGATTTTCACAGATTCACTGGGAGCGTGGGAGGTCCCACAGAATTCACGGAATTCACAGAATAGACTGGCAGAGAAGGTCTCCCACAGAATCCACGGAATTCACAGAACTCCAAACACACACCATCTGTGAGAATCTGTGAATTCCGCGGGAAGAACACGCAAGCTAAACTTCTGTGAATTCTGTGAATTCCGTGGGAGAACACGCAAGCGAAACTTCTGTGAATTCTGTGAATTCCGTGGGAAGAACACGC
>OGDD01001238.1_pt1 | contig 20130 bp, 21 predicted proteins | sample 1570301 | NCBI WGS metagenome assembly OGDD01 (sample SAMEA2581971, study PRJEB24529) | metagenome | biome: Human gut stool | place: China | collected 2011 | reverse complement strand
CTTCCATCTGTTCTTTGAAGAATTGCCTTCTGGCTTCTGCCTCCAGTTCCATGTCAGAGACGCTTGGCGGTGGAACATCTAACGGCACGCAGTTTGTTGCTTTGCATTGAAGTCCGTCACTCCTATCAAGCAAGTCCTAACTAACTCATTCCATCAGTCTGTATCTCATCCATTCGATAAGTAGGATTACGATAGACTATCTTCTCCATCATCTCATTGAGGCGGTCTGCAATTCTGTCTCCATAGCGTTTGCGAATGTCCTTCGGGTCAAGATTCGTTGTCACAATGGTGAAAAGCTGGGCTTCGTATCTCTTTGTCAGCAGGTCAATGATTGGAGTTATGATGTTGCCGTAGTCCATTACCTCAACTGGCTCGGTACCCAAATCGTCAATGGCAAGCATGTCATCTTGTACCAGTTCAAGATACTTCGTATGGTCGCTCTTACATAGTTGAGTAATCTGTAGGGCGTCTACAATAGTCAATCCATAACAAGCGCCATAGCTACTACCAGGGTCTGCCGTCGGTCTGCGGATTTGCAAACGGCTTATAAGGTTTCGCAAAGCTTTGAGCATGGTGGTTTTGCCATTACCGCATCCACCGCAAAGCACCATTCCAAATTTGGAAGAACCAGCGGTGAGCCATTTGGCTATCTGTCTAAGCTGGTCATCAATGAACTTGTTATAAACAAATTTTCGATGACGGAACTGCACCTCTGCAATTACCGCTGCCAACAGAAGTTCATACGCTTTATCTTCGTTCACGGGCAATCTAAAACGTGCTATCATAGTCCGCCCCTTCTGTAGTAACTGGACATATTCTACGATTCTCTTTTTGCTTGCTGAATCCATTTTTACTTTCTTTTTTACTGTTGAAATTTTCACTCGACTTCCTTATAAAAAGTTCTTTGTCTTTATCTTTTATAAGTGTCAAGTCATGCGTCAAACCATCTGTTAAGTTATTTGTCAAATCATCCGTCCATTCAAGCATTGTGTATTTGGACGGTACATGGCGTGATTTCCCCTCAATAAAAGAGATAAGCTTACGCTCGGCAAGGTGTTTCCGTGCTGTAATGACTGTTTGTCTTGAAAGGCGCAAATCATCGCATATCCTGGTAGTGGAACATACAAACGGCATATTCCAATACCGCTTGTTGCTCTCGTTCACAAGGTACGCAAACAGAGCTATTTCACTGGCTGGCATTGGTGACATCATAGCGGAACGCCACAATTGGTTCATACATCCTATATAAGTCATAACATTACCAGTTTAAGGTTTTCGGCTTGCGCTTGTTTCCTGCAAGAATGGCTGCGTTCTCCTCTTCAGCAGTAAGAGGTACAGGATTCTTGCGGTTAGTCTCCAGCCACTTGTCAAGTTCATCCTGGTAAAGGCAGTAACGCTTGCCCGGCTTGGTGGCAGGAATGCTGCCGTTTCCAAGTTTCATGTAGAGAGTTGCCATCGGCATTTTGAGATATGCCGATGCCTCCTCCACACTCATAGGTATGTGCGTGTTCGCCTTTTGTGGCTTGTTCTGTGATTGCAGATTGGTGATCATCTGCTTCATGCCCACCACTTCATCCCGAAGCTGGGCAACGACCATTGGAAGGTCGTTGAAAGTTAATTCCTTATTCATTCTGATACTTTGTTAATAACTGGTGCAAAGGAACAGAATGATGCTTCCGTTACTGAGATTCGTGACAGTCATTTGTCATTCACGAAGGAATAACTCTAACAATGGGGATTATTCAGGATTTTCCTCCGTCACATCATGGAAATCATATCCACCATTGGCAGGATCGTCAATAGGGATTATATCATTGGAACATGGTGCTTTCAGGTTCTTCAATGTGCTGTAGTCCAAGCCTTCAAACGGTTTTGGGAACAAAGCCTTGATAAAGGCTATTCGCATTGCCATTGTGTAATCACGCTTACCCAAACGTTCTGCGATATTCCAGACAAAGTGTCTGAGTGGGATATTCTCAACCGTCTCCTTGAAACGGTTTATTGCTGTCGGGGTATAGTTGGTGTCATTGCCCCATTCTTTGACAGCTTCAATTACCTTGTACAAATCTTCCTCATACAGAAACCTTGACATGGTACGATGCACATAGTCAAGTACGGCTCTCGTTCGTTTTTCCTTTATCTCCTGTGCTTCTTTTTCTTGTGCCTCTACACGCTTGGCATAGTCTTCATGACTGTATTGTGTTGACTCTGTTTGTGGTAATGTTTGCATTGGCTGTTCTTGTTCTGTTGCTGGCTCTGCTTCTACAACGTTTTTCTTTGTCTTGCTGTTGCTACCAATGGTCATCAGTTCATAGGGATAATTAACCATGGAAATGAATATCGCCCAAAGCAGGATATTGCTCCCAACAAAGATGATTGACTCGACAAACAGACTTTGGTTAAAGTCATTGCCTACATACATAGCCACGACAAGAGAGATGGCGAGAATTGCAGTACCAACAAAAGTGTAGATGGTACAATCTGAAGTTGTCTTGTTTTCTATCATTATTGTATTCGTTTTATTGTTATTCGTTCAAAAACTTCCACAAAGTTAGATGCAGAAGCATGTAAAAACCGCATTTACGTTCTCTGGCACTCTTTCTTTTACGCTTTATTAGCGTTCTAATATGATATCATACTCTGAATCATACTTTAAACTTCTCGTTAGTGCCAGTTGCTGCTTATTACTGGCTACAAAGGTAAGGATGAAGAAAAGGAATATTTGCAGTTCCTCTTTAATATCAACAGAAATTGGAATGTATTTGTCGAATTGGTTCTGTCCACAACCACAAATAGAACCAACAAAAAGAGAAAAGGACTATTGGAACACTATCATTCCAACAGTCCTTTTCTGCGTGTTATTGTCTAATGGTTACTTCTTCAAGGTGATACAGCCAACCGAAGCACGCTTCTGTGCATCGGAAATCTTGGCATACACCTCTGTTGTTGCCACATTCTTGTGACCGAGATAACGCTGCACAACCGCAATACTTGTTCCTGCGTCCAACTGGAGACAGGCAAAGCTGTGGCGTGAGCAATGATAGGAGATATGCTTGGTGATCTCTGCATCTTTCAGCCAATTTTTCAGCGGTGCCTGTGTCATGGAGTCTTTGAAATCAGGGAACACCTTACCTCGTTTATCTGGTGAATAGCCTATCAGTTCCAAGGCTTCCTCACTGATTGGGTTATGCACGATGTCTTTTGTCTTCTGCATTCGTGTGGTGACATACATCACACCATCGCTGCCGTATGGCTGTATCTCCTCCCAAGTGAGTTTCTTGATGTCGCTCTTTCTCAATGCCGTAAGACAAGAGAACAGGAAGGCTCGCTTCAAGGCAGGAGCAGAGCATGGTGTGGATGCCAAGCGGATAACCTCGTCCTGTGAAAGATGCTCCTTGTCAGTCGGGATTGTCTCGATACGCTCCAAGAAACCGTTCGGGTTCTCCTTTATCTTGCGGTCACGATAGGCAGTGTGGATTGAAGCACGGAAAGTTGACCAGTAGTTGGCTGCTGAGTTGATATGTAGCTTTCTGTTCTTATGCAGTCCCTGTGGTGCTGTCAGCAGATACTCACGAAATCTGTTGCACAAGTCCACGTTTATCTCACCGAAGGTACACTTGCCTTGCGTGAATGTACGAAAGTGCATATAGACGTGTTGCCACTTGGAGTTCTTCTTGTCTGCCAGTTTCTTGAAGTAGGCGAGGAAATCTCCTTTCATCTTCTCCTTGTCGAAGAAATCATAACGCTCGTTGACGATAGCCTCAAAGCGACGGCAGCGTATCGCCTCGGCTCTTGCCGTAAGGTTGAGGTTGTACTTCTGTTCCGTCTGGTTCTTCGGCTTGGCATAGATGTAGATGCCAAGCGACTCATGGCGGATGACTTTCATCGTGCTCTCGTCACGATAGCCTGGATAATAGTCAAGATAATAGGACAGCATGCGTCCGTCCTTGATTTTGCGTGTACGCAATGATACGGTCTTGCAGATATTACTCATAGTTGTATTGATTTATTGATGAATATTCATGGTGAAGTGTCTCTTCACGGCTGCAAAATAACTGAATGATACTTCCGTGACTCCAATTATTTGCAGTCATTGATGGATAATGCTGAAATCATTTGAAATCACAGTCCTTTTGCTGCTCTTTCCGCCATTGCTCGCTCCACATCCGTCCTCAAAAGCAGGTTCTTTACACCCACTTTTACCTTGCTGATATGATGCACTCTTACAATATGGTAGATATTGGCACTTGTCAGACCATACAACTGCTGCACTTGTTCTGTGGTATAATAGCTGTCATCGTTCATGAGGTCAGTCTTGCGAAGTTCTTCAAGATGCTCCTTTGAGTAATAGGTACGACCGTACTCACGTTTAGTGGGTATCTTATGTCGATATGTATATGCCCTAAGTGCAGACTTGCTCATACTGAAAGCATCCTCCACGTCATCAGCTGTCACCCATACCGTGATGCTGTTGAGGTCAACGGCAGTTCCGAAGAACTCATCAATATGTCGTTTGCTGTAATAGTTCTTGCCAGCGATACGGCATATCGGTATCTGGTTGCGCTTGGCAGAGGTGTAGAGCCAAGACTTCTTGACCTTATAAATGGACATCACTTCCTCGCCCGAATAATAGTCAAGCACATCATTCTCCTCTTTCCCTTTTGTTGGTTCCTGGTTTTGTTTTGGCTTTTCTGTTTTTGCCTTTTTACTGAGCTTGCTCTTGCTGGCAGGAACCATACGCTTGTAGGGATGACCCTCAAACATCTTCTCTATATCAGCCTTTCTAACGAATGCCATTCTGCTGCTCAATCTTGATGCCTTCAACTTGCCGTTAGCCACAAGTTTGTAGATATACTGTCGGGTGCATCCCATCAGAATGGCAGCTTTGGAGAAGGTAAGATACTCCTGATGTTGCAGATTCATGATTGGCTCAATACCGTTAATCAAGTCCTGCTGTCTTTTCTTCCTAAGACGTTTTGCCTCTGCCTGACATTCCTCGGAACAGTATTTCTGCATACCGCTTCTTGGCACGAATGTCTTGCCACAAAATTCACATTTTCTTGTCGGTCTCATACTCTATGATATTGCTATGTTCTACATACTTTGAGTATTCCACCTATGGAGTAAACGGAAGTGAACCATTGACAACCTTTGTCAACCCAGTCCACGATATAACGCTTTTTGCCTATCAGCTTCAAATCTGTCCTTCATCGTAACCACTCGTAAACCATTGTCAACTACGTTCACGATATGACAAAATAAAAGCTCCGCAAATTCTCCACGGTAGAAATACGTTGCAAAAATATGTGGAAAATCGGGAACTGCCAAAAAGCACTCAGAAAGTGTTAAAAATCAAATAGTATTGAAAATCAAGGCTTTATGGTTAGTTAGTCATAGTAAGTTATGGTTAGTTATAAGGCTCTAAATACAAAAGAAAAAATATCTGGAGAATCCATAATATACTCTATCACTTCATTGCTAGAAAACTTTTCCCTCGAAAACTTATCTTTAATAAAGTAATTACTTTCATAAACAAACCCTTTCCAACTACTAAGATTTTTACCTATAATGGTAAACTTGCAGAGACAGTCTTCTGAGACGGTTGTGTCGTTTTGAATAAACGAATTTACTCGCTTGTCCCAATACCAATTAATGAAATCCATATAACTGGTTTTGAGACCGTGTGCGATGTCGAATCCGTTACCTATGATAACTAATCTATTCATTTACTAAATTATTAAACGCATTTTGTCAGTAAGAAACTGCAGCTTTATACTATTGTGATTTGAAATCCTTCTCAGTCAGAATTCCTTTCTTTGCCTCTTGAGGACTTGTTGCGTCCTTATAGAATATCCAACACTCTATATATTTACCACTGTAAACAGAAGAGTGAGCTTGTTGAAATATCCAACCTTTTTCTACCATATAGTTGGCGGCATCTACCATGCTATGAAAATTTATAATCTCACCATTCTTATCCACAAATTTTAGTTTACTGCTCAAACTGCCCCAAATAGTATAAGAAGCGTTTTCACCAAAATCGAAAATAATTTTAAGACCAGTTCCCAATTCTTTTTCGATTCCTTTCACTTCGCAATAATATCTACGAGTTTCTGCAAATCCTAACCATGTTATCATGCATAAGAAAAATGTTAATACTATTCGCTTCATATTTCATATATCTTTTAGAGAGACTTTTTATTTTTTGAAAATTCCTATAACAGGAACTGTTTTCTCGTTGCCTTCAACGTTCATATAATGATAAGTTCCAATTATTCGAAAACATTCACCTTTTGACAAATTGATTATTTGATTGTCATAGAATGCTGATTCTTCTGTAGCTAAGAACTTTACGGCTGTGCCATATCTTAATCCTCCTTCAAGTTTATTTGTGAATATTTCATCATAAGTCGCCAAAGCACTGCCATCAGGCAATACCTGTACCACCTTAAATGATCCTTCTATTACTTCTGGTTTTGGTTTGTCGAACAACACTAAATCTTTGTTCTCAGAACTTGGGTTGGAAATGTTTGCTGCTGCACAAAAGAAAAGAACAAAAACAAGAACAACACCTGTTATTAGTCCTCCTACATAAGTTAGAATGAATTTTAATCGTGTACTCATAATTAATTATTTCTATTTGATTTGTTTAAGTTATACAAAGGTACATATAATTATTTAACAATCGTATATGTTTTACTGCAAAATCAAAATAGTGGATAAGTCCTTTTATCTATTATTTGCGAGATTATAATTGGAAATCTCGGTTTAGTGAAAATATTTCTGTAACTTTGTATCATTGAAATCTAAATTTTGAAACTGAATTACAGTTAATACAACAGACCTTATCGTTGATTGATAAAATACATACATAAACAATGGCAAAAAAAGCAACAAAGGCAAAACCTACCAAAAGCATGGAGGAAGCTCTGTGGGAGTCGTGCAACAAGATGCGCGGATCGGTGGAGCCTTCCGAATACAAGCATGTGGTGCTGAGTCTTATCTTCCTGAAATATGCCGGCGACCATTTCGACCAAAAGCATAAGGAGATTTGTGAGCAGTACGGCGACGACTATGCTGACATGGTGGAGTTCTACGCTCAAGACAACGTGTTCTATATCCCTGCAGAATGTCGTTGGTCGTATATCATGGAGAACGCCAAGCAGGACAATATCTTCCAGATTATAGATGATGCACTTGCCAACATCGAGAAGTCTAACAAGCAGCTTGATGGTGCTTTGCCTTCCAACTATTACAGCAATCTCGGACTCGACCGCTCCAAGTTTGCCGCCTTGCTCGACGAGATTAACAAGCTTGACACGCTCAAAGACGAGGAGAACGACATCATCGGTCGTGTCTACGAGTTCTTCCTGGGCAAGTTTGCCATTGCTGAGGGTAAGGGCAAGGGTGAGTTCTACACGCCGAAGAGCATCGTGAATCTTATTGCAGAGATGATTGAGCCATACGACGGCAAGATTTATGACCCGTGCTGCGGTTCGGGCGGCATGTTCGTGCAGTCGATGAAGTTCGTTAAAGCGCACCATGGCAACCAGAAGAACATCTCGGTCTACGGACAGGAATATACCAAGACCACATACAAGCTGGCACGCATGAACCTCGCCATACGTGGCATCAATGCAGACATACGTCTTGGCGACACGTTTCATAACGATCAGCATAAGGACTTGAAGGCTGACTATATAATGGCTAATCCGCCGTTCAACCAAAAGGACTGGAGAGCGGATAATGAGTTAACTTCAGATGCACGTTGGGCTGGCTATGATGTACCTCCTTCTGGAAATGCTAATTATGGTTGGATATTAAACATACTCAGCAAATTGTCTGCTGATGGCATGGCTGGATTTATTTTGTCGAACGGTGCTCTTAGTGCTGATGGTACTGAATTAGCTATTCGTAAAAAATTGTTGGAAAGAGGTAAAGTAGAAGCAATTTGCATTCTGCCAAATAAACTTTTTTATTCTACCGATATAAGTGTGACGTTGTGGATTCTTAACAATAATAAGAAATCTCGCGTTATTGAAAAGAACGGAGAAGAACGTCATTATAGAGATAGAGAGAAGGAAATACTCTTTTTTGACCTTCGGCAAATGGGTTCTACATATGAGAAAAAATATGTAGAATTGGTCGAGGAAACTCGCAATAAGGTTACTTCTACTTTCCATGCTTGGCAGCAAGAAGGATATGAAACGACTTATCACGATATTCCTGAATTCTGCAAGTCTGTAAATCTTGACGAATTGAATGGTTGGAGTTTAGTCCCAAGTAAATATATTGAATTCGCAAATCGTGATGAAGAAATCGACTTTGAATCGAAAATGAAGGAATTAAGTGCTGAAATTTCTGAAATAATGAAAGAAAGAAAACTTCAAGACAAGGAGATTTCTGATTTGTTCAGAACTTTAGGATTTGAGTTAGTGTAATATGGATAGAAGTCTATATAGAAGATTAGGTGACTATATTGAACCTTATTCTGAAAAGAACACAGGTTTGAAAGTCAGTCTTTCTCAAGGTATAAATAATAATAAGTATTTTCAGACTCCAAGGCAAGTAGCACAGAATTCTGAAAACGACCAAATTGTGCGCCGTGGACAATTCGCTTATAATAAAGCGACCACAAGAAATGGTGAGAAGATTTCTATTGCATATCGTGACGAACAAGATTGTACGGTATCTTCCGCATATCAAGTATTTTATATTACGGATGAGGAGAAACTAAATCCGTATTATTTGTTACTTTGGTTTAAACGACCTGAATTTGACCGCTACGCACGTTTCAAATCTCATGGAAGTGCTCACGAATTCTTTACTTGGGAAGAAATGTGCAACGTAATGCTTCCTGTTCCTCCAATCGAGGAGCAGCGCCGTATCGTGTCTGAATATCAGACTGTGGAGCGACGCATTGCAAACAACGAGGCACTTATACAAAAACTCGAAGAAACCGCACAAGCTATTTATCACCATACTTTCGTGGAAGGGATTGATGAGGAGAATCTGCCGGAGGGGTGGAATGTTACAGATGTAGAACATTTTTGTATAGAAACAAAATCTGGTGGAACTCCAAGTAGAACAAATGATAGTTATTGGAATAAAAAAGATATTCCATGGTTAAAAAGCGGAGAGGTCCAAAATTGTTTTGTTTTTGATACAGAGGAATACATTAGTAAAGAGGGTATGGAATGTAGTTCTGCGAAATTAATTCCTAAAGATTCTGTTGTTATGGCAATGTATGGAGCAACAGCATCTCAAGTATGTTATTTAAAAAATGAAATGACAACCAACCAGGCATGTTGTAACATGATATGTGATTCTAAATCTAAAGCCTGCTTTTTATATTTTCATTTGAAGGCTATACAGTCAGATATAAAAAAACTTGCTAATGGAGGAGCACAAGAGAATCTTAATAAAGAATTAGTTGTGTCACAACGTATAATTTGTGCTCCAAATGATTGTTATTTGCCTTTCTTAAAAATTGGCAATTACATATCAAATATATCAGAAGAGAACATACACCTCCGCACCCTCCTCTCTCTCTTAACTTCAAAACTCTCATAGTCATATGGAAATTCAAGATATAAGTTTCGATCTTCTGGTCTCACAGATTCAGACAACAGACAGAGCGTTGCAAAACAATGCCCGACTGATAATCAACCGTCACGTCACTGCAAAGGCATGGCTCACGGGATATTACATCGTGGAATACGAGTTGAAGGGTAAGGACCGGGCTTTATATGGTGAGCAGATACTGCAAAGACTCGCAGAAAAACTGCAAAACAGTAAAACTTTCAGCTATCGTAGCCTGAAGCTATATAAGCAGTTCTATCTTGCTTACAAGTCTTTGGGTGCACAGATTTACTCGTTTGTATGTTCGCTTCCACAAATCGGGCAGTCGTTGTCTGCCCAATTATATATCGCTAATTCTAAGGAGGTTACAATTAGGCAGACAGTGTCTGCCCAATTACCCACCACTGTAAAAGCAGAGCCTGTGCTGACTACCGACCCACAGTTGCTTTTCAACAAATTGTCGTTCTCTCATCTTACTGCTATCATGGCAATTAACGATCCTCTACAACGAACATTCTATGAGACCATGGCTATACGCGGAACATGGAGCGTAAGGGAGCTACAGCGACAGATTGATTCTAATTATTATATACGTAGTGGATGGAGTGAAAAGCCGGAGACACTTGCAAAAATGGTAAGCGAAAAGGCTGAGGTCGCATCAATAGATACTGACTTGAAGTCGCCGTTCGTGTTTGAGTTTCTTGGACTGAAAGCAAAGGACGTATGGGAGGAGTCGGATCTTGAAAGTGCAATTATCGACCACTTGCAGGAATTCATCCTGGAACTGGGTATGGGATTCTGTTTCGAAGCACGGCAGCAGAAGATGCTTATTGACGACAGATACTATAAGGCTGACCTCGTATTCTATCATCGCATATTAAAACGACACGTTATCTTTGAGTTAAAAGCTCACAGACTGGATTATACGGATGTGGCTCAGCTCAATATGTATCTGGGATATTGGAGGAAAAACGTCATGCTACAGGATGATAACGAACCGATCGGAATTCTCTTGTGTACTGAAGTGGGACAGGAAATGGCTGAGTATGCTACTATTGGCGTGGATCCTAATATGTTTATATCTAAATATCAGCTGGAGTTGCCAAGCAAGGAGCAAATCACTGATTTCTTGCGTAAGGAAAATGTAGGACTTTAAAAATATAGCTTATGCCTTTCTTCAACGAAGCCCAATTGGAGGCATCCATCATACAGCTATTCCTCGAACAGCGCTACGACTACCGACCAGGCGAAACTATTGCCAGGAAGGACAAGACGGAGGTGCTGCAGAAGGACGACTTGCGCACTTATCTGAAGGAGCGTTATGCCGGCGAAGCAATAACAGAAATGGAGGTGGAGAATGCAATACGTCGCATAGAGCAGACCTCAGGAGGCACGCTCTATGACGAGAACCGCGACTTCATGAAACTCTTGATGAATGGTTTCTCGATGAAGCGCGAGGACCCAGCCAAGCCTAATCTCTACATCTATCCGGTTGACTTCAACCGCAAGCATAAAAACCCTGTAAACGGCAATCACGACAAGGACTACAACCGCTACAGCATCGTGAACCAGCTGGAGGTGCAGGGCGTTGAGCAGCTGCGCATACCAGATGCCATTGTCTATATAAACGGTCTGCCGCTTGTTGTGCTCGAGTTCAAGAATGCTATCAAGGAGAACACCACTATTGAGGATGCTTACAAACAGCTCACCGTGCGTTATCGGCGTGACATACCGCGCCTGTTCCGCTACAACGCCTTCGTGGTTATCTCCGATGGTGTGAACAACAAGTTCGGGTCGCTCTTCGCTGACTACGATTTCTTTACGTCGTGGCGAAAGGTAGAGCCGAAGGACCGCCCGATAAACGGCATTCCGTCGCTGAAGACGATGGTGGCTGGATTGTTCGACAAGGGGCGTCTGCTCGACGTGCTGCATAACTTCATCTATTTCCCCGATACTGCGAAAAGCGAGATGAAGGTGGTGTGCCGTTATCCGCAGTATTATGCTGCACGAGCTCTCTACGACAATGTACTTCTGCATTCTCGCCTCAATGCCGATGGCGACGGCAAGGGCGGCACTTACTTCGGTGCTACTGGTTGCGGAAAATCGTTCACCATGCTTTTTCTCAGTCGATTGCTCATGCGCAGCAAGGCACTCTGTTCGCCCACAATTCTGCTAATCACTGACCGCACCGACCTCGACGACCAGCTTTCGAGACAGGTGCTCAACGCCAAACAATTCATCGGCGATGAGATGATTATGCAGGTGGAAAGCCGGGAGCATCTGAAGACTTTGTTGCAGGGACGTACCAGTGGCGGTGTGTTTCTCACCACGATTCAGAAGTTCTCTAAAGACATTGACCTACTGTCAAAGCGTGCCAACATAATCTGTATCAGCGACGAGGCTCATCGCTCGCAGGTGGGTGTGGACGAAAAGGTGCAGATTACAGAGGAGGGAGTAAAGCGCTCTTATGGTTTTGCCAAGTATCTGCATGACTCTCTGCCAAACGCTACGTATGTAGGATTTACCGGCACGCCGATTGATGCTACGCTGCAGGTGTTCGGCGGTATTGTTGACGAATATACAATGTTTGATGCCGTAACAGACGGCATCACGAAAAAGATAGTGTATGAGGGGCGTGCTTCGCATGTCATCATCGACTCGGAGAAGGTAAAGGAGATAGAGGACTACTACAACCGCTGTGCGGAGGAAGGTAGCAACGAATACCAGATAGAGGCTTCGAAAAAGGCGATGACACAGATGGAGCAGGTGCTTGCCAATCCTGATCTTATACGTCGTTTGGCTGCCGACTTCGTGCTGCATTATGAACGCCGTGTGGAAGAAGGGGCTACCATTGAGGGCAAGGCGATGATAGTGTGTGCTACCCGCGAGATAGGATATGCCATCTATAAGGAGATTGTGAAGCTGCGTCCCGAGTGGACAGAGGTGCGTCCTTGTGCTGAGGGTGAACAGCTCACTGAACAGGAAAAGGAAAAGATTCGTCCGATTGAGAAGATAAAGATGGTGTTCATACGACAAAAGGATGACCCTGAGGAGCTATATAATCTTCTCGGACCTGACGATGAACGCAAGAAACTCGACCTACAATTCAAAGAACCTAAGTCGAACCTCAAGATTGCAATCGTTGTGGATATGTGGATTACGGGATTCGACGTGCCGTGCCTAGATACGATGTATTGCTACAAACCGCTGCAGATGCATAATCTTGTGCAGACCGTGAGCCGTGTCAATCGCAACTATCCGGGAAAGGAAAAGGGCCTGATTGTCGACTATCTTGGCATTAAGAAGAACATGAACGCTGCAATGCGGCGTTATGCCAACGGCGGACAGACTGAGACACCGACCGAGGTTGTGGAACAATCACTGAAGTTGTTCCGCGACGAGCTTGACGTGCTTCGCCGTATGATTTATCCATTCGACTATACAAAGTTCTGGACAGGTTCGCCTTTGGAGCAGCTTGATACGCTCAATCAGGGAGCGGAACTCATGCAGCAGACTGACGAGAAGGAACACCGCTTCATGAAGCATGTAGGCATTATGGTGTCTGCATACAAGATGTGTCATAATGATGACAGCATCAAACAGACGGAGGTGAATGAGGCGCATTTCTTCTCTGGCGTGAAGAGTATCATATTCAAGCTCACCAAGGGCGAGGCTCCTGATGCTACAAAGATGAACAAGCGTGTGCTGAATATGGTGAACGACTCGCTGATTAGTGAGGAGGTGGAGTTGCTGCACAATATGGTGATGGACAACGCTGAGGAGATTGATCTTCTCGCCAATAGCTATATGGCTCGTATCAACCGCTTGCCACTGAAGAATACCAAGGTGAAATTGCTTGAACAGCTACTGCGTCGTGTCATAGACAGCGTGATGAAAGTGAACAAGGTGAAAGCCGTTGACTTCACGCAGCGACTCAATGAAATCGTGAAGCGTTATAATGACCGTACCGATGATCTCGTATTTGCTGATGAGATTATCACCGAGGTTGCTGCCCAGCTCACAGAGTTGCTTAATAAGATAAAGGACGAGTCACAACTGCCGGATGGCATACCGGATATTGAAGTGAAGGCATTCTATGATATTCTGAAGGCTGTGGCTGAAAAATATGGATTCGCCGGCGACTTCACCGAAGAACAGTTCAAACGTATGGCTATGGAGATTAAGGGCATTGTTGACGACAAGTGTCAGTTTATCGACTGGGACAAGCGTGAGGATATCAAGGCAAGCATGAAAGTGGCAATAATCCTGACTCTAGCCAAGGAGAAATATCCTCCTTACACTAAGGATGAAGTATTTAAGGAAATCTTCGAGCAGGCTGAGAATTTCAAGAAGAACAGAATTGGTCTGCAACCGCGTTATAGGAATATAGAAGAGTCGGCTGTTGAGATGGCGGCTGAGCCACACGCAAGCAAATAACAAATAAAGGGATGTCTTTCCTCACATCACTCATATCTTTACTCTAAAAAAGTAATATTATTACAAAACAAATTAAATGAACATTTATGAAAAAAGTATTTTTAAGCCTATTAATTTCATTAATAGCACTCACGGTTTCTGCGCAAATCCAACGTTCATTCTTAGGATGCACTTTAACTTCTTCATATCAAGAAGTTAAAGATCATCTCACTCAAGAAAAATATGATTTTGAATCGGATGACGATCTAATTGTAGTTAGTAATACAAAATTTGCTGGTTTTGATTGTGAATATATTTCCTTCGAGTTTTATAAAAGCAAATTGATTGCTGTTACAATTAATTACGAATCTACATACATAAAACGTAATCTGCTTAAAACACTGGATATTTTAGCCGATAAACTTGACAATAAATATTCCTCATTCAAAGTGCTGAATTTGGAAGACGCGAAAGTTTATATGGATGATAAGACAAAATGCTATCTTTCTATAGCTGGAACTGGTAAAATGTGGTTATATATGAGTTATAAAGATAAGCAATTATATGATGAAAGAGAAGCTGAAAATGATAGTGAGCTATAATCATTTTTTTATCTTCTATCTTATATATGTATGACAATTTTTATATGATTTAATTGCCTTTTCCCCACCGCCCAATCGCTCATATCTTTGCCCTAAAGAAGCAAGAGATGAGCGATTTTTTCATACTATCCGCTATACATCCATCATTTAATCATACACATCTAAGTCCACTCTCTTTTCCAACAACAAACATTTTATCCATTACAGAAGTTTTTCAGAAACATTTATACTTTTATTGATTATTATGACTACCTTTGCTTTACTCTTTAAACCTAAATTATTATACAAAGAATATGAGCAAAAAGAAGAACCCTATTAAGTGTACATTCTTCGGATTTACGATGGCTGAAACAAAAAGAAACAAAATAATAAGATTCCTAAAGAAGAATAACTATGATTTTGAGGAGACGTATGACTATAAAATTATAGTCCGGAACATAACATTTGAAGGGTTTCATTGCCAAAAAGTTAAGTTGGATTTTTTTCGTGAGGCCATTTGGAGCATTGATGCTGATTTGGGTGTTTTTGAAGACGAAAATCTTTTCAAAAGCACATATGACAAGCTAAGTACAACCTTTAACAATAAATATGGAAACTACTGTATTATAAAAGATGATTTAGTATGTGTATATGAAGATGAAGACATGATTTGTGAATTCACTTGCAGAGATAAGCAAATCACCTTTTCTTACATCGACATGAATGTGGAAATAAAGACATCAAATATATTGAAAAAGCATCATTGGCGTCTGATATTAGAAAATAATATTACAGCTCCAAAAACAGGTGTTTATTTGTTAGTAATCAGACATGATTATGATATTTCATATGAGTGTCACAAAATGAAAGAAGGTGATTCCTTTTATGGTGTTGTAGGAGCTTCTACAGCTGCCCCAACTGATAACTTCGTACCTGTTGCATATCACTTCTTTAAAGAATTTGTTGATTCTAACAGCATTTCTAAGTCATCGTGTATCACCGATAGCTCATGGCGTCAATGCGTCTTTGATTCAGTATCAAGAGGATTGAGGGTTGTAGCATTTACATTAAATGGGGTTTTGACGTATGGTATAAGTGAAAGTACTGTTTTGTTCTTTGAAGAAGAAGAATCTTTTACATACAAAGATACTCATCTATCTCCATGCTGGGGCGATGAGAAGAATCAGCAAAATATAAAAATACTTGCTTATCATTACATCGAGTTTTTTGGAAGAGAAGGCTCGTCGTATTGGTGGTGCAAATACCATAAGATACATTCCGATGAAAATGAAAAGTGATATTACCTAATTAGGCAACCAATCATAGTGTCTTTTCCCCACCGCCCAATCGCTCATATCTTTGCCCTAAAAAAGCAAGATATGAGCGATTTTCCATTTATTCCACCTACATCCGTTGCCACCATCCCCGGCACCCATGCCTCTGCTGCCTTCACCACCAAGACTTCTGAAGTCTTTAAGGAGGAGAACGACATCGCACCAATCTTCATCAGCGAGCGCATGAAATACATACCCTGGGGCGGTGACAACCGTATGTCATATCTATGCCAACTGGCGTAATACGGTCAGTCCGGAGAACATCGAGCGTATCGAACTGCTCAATCCACAAGCGCCGTTCACGGATCTGCAAAGCCGCTCAAAGAAAATCAAGAAGTTTGCTGTCGTCTGTCGCATACCCACGCCCGACAACACGTATTATCCCATACCGTACTACGCAGCTCTATTCAAGGGCAAGTGGTATGACATCAAGCAGCTCATCGGCGTGGCAAAGGAAGCGAAGCTTCGCAACTCCGCGCCCATCAAGTACCACATAGAGATTGCCAACTCCTTATGGAATAACATCTTCAAGGTCGAGGGCATTACAGATCGTGTCAAGCAGCAAGAGCGTGTCTGTCAGGAGAAGGATAATATCATTAACTTCCTCACCGGAATGGAGAACAGCGGCAAGGTGCTCTTTTCTACGTTCTATGTTTCGCCCAACGGTGAGGAGCAGCATGATGTGGTCATTAACAAGATCGAGACGGACAAGGAGGGAGGCGACTGGGCGACAGACATCATCGAGGCGGTAAATATGATGTGCTTCACGATGCGAGTCCACTCCAACCTTGTAGGCTCGGTGCCGGGCAAGTCGCAGACCAACAATTCCGGCTCAGACAAACGCGAGCTTTACACCATCGCCCAGGCTCTGCAAAAGCCTTACCACGACCTTCTTTTTTCCGTTCACCGACTGATCATCCGTTTCAACAAGTGGACAGCGGTCAAGCCGGACTGCCCATTCATCCAGCTCACCACGCTCGATGAAAATAAGGACGCAAAGCAAGTTTCACTCAACAAACCCAAAGACAATGGCAATGCTGATAAATGACAACGAAACCCTAAGAAAGTATGTTCCCAACACGCTCAAAGCGGTTGCTGGTGAGCTATCTCTTTTCGATAAGATACAGTATCACCTTTTACAGGCGGAGCAATGGCTTACCGACACTTTCGTTTCGTCCGACACGATGAGTCGCATCCGTACATACTCTGACAACACACCGCTCCTGCACTACTGCCGTATCATCACGGCTGCATAGGCGATGCTGCACGCCGTACCACAGCTCGACCTCATACTTACGCCTAACGGAGTTCTTCAGTACGGAACTCATGGACATGCTTCGCACGGCCAACGCTCTCAACAAGTGGGACATGACTCTCGACACCGCTCAATACAAGCGGATGTATCAGCGTATCTCTGCCATCGAGTTCTCTATCCTCCGTATCGGTGAATACCCGATACCAAGCATCATCGACATCGTGAACAGCATACGTTTAGCCAAGGGCAACGTATTCGCTGAATGGAAAAACTCAAAAACAACCAAACTCTTTGAAGACCATGGTTATAAAAATAAAAAGCAAGCAGGAGGATATTTCTTCTAAAAAATTAAGGCACATAAATAAAATTATGCGCCTTAAATTTAATCATAAGTTCCGTTTTCTATTTCTTTCTCTATTAGTTTATCTGTAATTTTCAAATCATTTTCTTGCTCCTTACTATTTTTATAATCATTTTGACCCTCACCTGTATATTTATTATGATATTTGTAAGTATTATTAGGCGTAGAAACACTTGTAGAATCAATAGGGCTTTCATCATAAATGCTATTGAAATAACTTTCAATCGTTCTTTTTTCTTTTAAGCCATAGGCATAAAATAAAGAAAAAACTAAAAGCAATGAAACAAGAGAAAATGCTCTACCATATTTAACTCCCAATTTATATCTTAACAAACTATAATAAGACATTTTGTTTTTTCGTACATCATCGTATATTCCCCATATACCGAAAGCACTTAATACTTCAAAAGCAACTACTAAAAGATAAACGATAATACCGCCTTCATAATCACGAACATAAATTCCCCTAGAGCTCAACATGTAGCAGAAATCTTCAGAACTTAATATAAAAGGATAAAATCCGATTAACATTAAGAATGGTAGAACAGCAGATATAAAGCCCATGTTAAACGATTCTCTTTTTTGAGAGAGAGTGACAATCCCTTTCTTGTAATTTTTACCTTTTACTTCCGTTGAGATTGAAATTGAGAAAGTAAAAAGAAGTACAAAAAGGAATAATAAATAGCTAAAAAACATCCACCATCCCCATACATAAGTTAAAGCACATATAATACTTAAAGGAATAGATAAAAGAATGATTAAACTATTTTTTCCAAACAACACTCGCAATATTTGTATCGGACTTTTGGATAGTTTTTCATCTTCTTCATTTATAATATTTCTTATACTTTCAGTTCTTTTTAACTCTAATTGCTTTTCTTTTTTCTTATTTTCAGCTATTAATTCAGACTTTATAGAATTATACAGTTTTCCAACTGAAGAAATTTCTTTTACTTCTGTTATATTGTCTGATTTTTCGTTTTTCTTAATTATAACATCTAAAATTGCTGTTAGTTCATTCATCTGATCTGTACAATCTTCCAATTTAATCTTTAAAGTTGGAGAAATTATACAATTTAAATTAATATACAATGTGTAATTATGTTCTTGTGTAATAGTTTCACCAGAAGTATAACTTGTTGTTGATTTTGAAGCCGTACTTCCACCAATAATAGCACCTACACCGCCACCGATGACAGCACCTGCAACAGATCGACCAAGCATACTTCCTGTATTAGTATTAGTCGTTGAATTGGTAGATATACCAGAGCTATGAGTGGTTATATTATCATTTATTCTATATGATAATATAGATGAAAAATCTAAAACTATATTAGAATTTTTTAATATAAAAAGGACTTTATTCTTCTCAGCATAAATAGAAGCAGAAACGAAATCTTCTGGTTCTGCATATTTAGCAATAATAATTCTTTTTGTAGGAACTAGCCCTACAAGAGACGGAATACTTTTATATATAGTATTTACTATTGATTCATTATTTACCATGGCGTTTTTTTATTAAATAACGTAAACTAATTTAATTTATTGTATAGCAGACCTGTCTTTTTTCACCATACAATGCTTCCGTATTTTCGCAGTATGGAAGCAATTTTCAATTTATCCCTACCCACAGATTGGCAGTCATCACTATCTGGCAGTCAACTCCAATATTTCTTCACGCAGCTCTCACACGATCTACCAATGGAAGAAATACTCACTCTTTGTCTGTTCAAATGGGCAGACCTAAGAGTGTTGTGCAAGACGCATGACGGCAGCTATCTTGTGAAGCGTAGACGCAAGCAAAAGCAGGAAGGCACGCTCACCATCAGACAAGTGCAAGCAGCCACGGCTTCATTGCACTTCTTACGTCAATTCGCTCTGTTGTCGGTTCGCATCACAAAAATCGGAAGAGCCAAAGCCGTCGAAGCCGACTTCCAGGGCGTGCCGTTCTCGACATTCATATCTGCCGACAACTACTATCAGGGCTTTCTCCACACCAAGAACGAGGCTTTGCTTAACCACCTCGCCACGCTTCTTTACCCAAAGGTCAAGTCGCACCACCTGACAACACCACTTCTGCTCAACGCCTTCTATTGGTTCTCGTCGCTGAAGCAGTACCTCGCCCGATTGTTTCCGCACTTCCTGCAGCCGATGTCAGCTGACGAGCAGAACCTACTTGGCTACGCACCGCCCATCGGCGAGATGCTTCGCCAAAGCATGAACGCGCAGATCCGTGCACTCACCGGTGGCGACATCACCAAAGAAGACGCAGTCTTAAACATGGACACATGGCGAGCACTCACGGAGCTTGATGCCAAGGTAAAAGAAGTTGAAGACATCAAACGACAAACGAAATGACAGACAATAACATCAATTGGGATGCCACAGCCTTCTTCGCATCCCTCACCGAAAAGAACAAGTTCGCAAAGGCTCACGACTTCGTCTTTGCCCGGGTCTTCGGACTTGACGACTTCGAGGAAGTCCTGCAGCAGCTGCAATCTGCCACCGCCATTGTCGCCGTCAGCGACATCAGCCAGGGCTACATCGGGATCAAATAATATTGTTGTGTTTTTAACAATCCAATATTATTGTTTATCTTTG
>OGDD01001225.1_pt1 | contig 20256 bp, 13 predicted proteins | sample 1570301 | NCBI WGS metagenome assembly OGDD01 (sample SAMEA2581971, study PRJEB24529) | metagenome | biome: Human gut stool | place: China | collected 2011 | reverse complement strand
ACCCCCTACATCGATTAACCTTGAACGAGCCGCCCACAAAAAATTACACACCCTCACTCATTCCTGCTCTACACCTACCCAAGTCAGGGTGAGGGGCTGAAGAGACCCTTCGTGGGATTCTATCCCGAAGCCGAAAGAAAATAAATTTTTATGTCTCTGTTAATTGATTTATTTAAGTTAAACCTACTTTATGCGATAGAAACGTAACCCTAAAATACTCATTCAGTCAGAAATCGTTCATGACAGGAATGCACATCAGAATCTCATCAGCGCGGGATGTGCCTCAAAATCATTTCTGATCCCCGTTTTCTGAGTTACGGCAATCCAGAATGGAATCCAGCCGGATTGACCTTCTTTATTTCCGGGTCTCAAGTTTCTTCCCGAACGCGGCGAACACATCCCGGAGATCCGGCGTGAGCCGACGGTCGACCTCAGACCGAATCAATTCAGGCACTCCGTACGCGGCTTCCGCTACTGACCCGGCGATCGCGGCGATCGTGTCGCTGTCGCCTCCGATCGAGATGGCGTTCCGGATGGCGTCCTCAAACCCATCTGACTCAAAAAACGCGACAAGCGCCTGGGGGACGGACCGGCTGCAGGCCGCCTCAAACCCATAATCCTTCGGGATCGAGGCGAGATGAAACATCACGGGGTAAAAGTTTCGGTCGATATAGCGCCGGATCTCATCCTTCGGCGTTCCGGTCTTCGCGAGAAAGATGGCGCTCGCGACTGCTGCCGCGCCCCGTATCCCGTCCGGGTGATTGTGGGTGACGGCGGTGACTCGTTCCGCGATTTTCTGGGCATCGTCTAACGTCTCCGCGTAAAACCCTGCCCCTGATATCCGCATCGCGGAGCCGTTCCCAAAGCTCCCGTAGGGCTTCTGCTCCGGGCCGCGCGCCCACGTGATAAACCGCCCGCCGTACGCGGCGTCCGGATGCGCGTTAAAAAAGTGAAGGAGTTCCTCGACCGCGAGGGTTTCGAGTTCTCCATCCCCCGCATCCCAGCGGAGAATCGCTTTCTCAATCGCCGCGGTGAGGACCGTGTCATCCGTGAAGTGGGAGCCGGCCGAGAAAAGCGGAAAGTCTTTGGAACGAAGGTTCTCGATCTCGTAAATCGACCCCACAATATCGCCAGCCGCGGCTCCGTACATTTGATCGGTGTCCTTAATGAGAAATGATTGCGATGATATTTTGACCGGGTTGACAGATCCCCTGTCAGGTATGGAACTCCGCATTCAATCATAGACCGCCGCGTAATCCCGGTTCGGAAGGGGAACCGCGTTCAGCGTATATTCCGTAATCAATCGGAGGAAGTGACGATCGGTCGCTTACCTGTCCCGCAGAATCCAGGAGAACCGCGGATGAATCTTATAAAGAGTCTCTTCACTGGCGCAGTACTGATGGCGGCGGCCGCCGTGTCGCTCGCGGAGCAGCCGATGCCGCTGCCGCTTGGGCGCGACATCTCAGCCTCTTTCACCGGAACCGCGCATCGGAATGATCTCGTGATTCCGGAAACGATGGGCGGAGTCCCGCAGACCAACGTGATCACGTTTGAGCCGGGGAGCCGGAGCGGGTGGCACACGCACGGCGCGATGACCGTGATTGGGATCTCTGGGCTCGGGCTTTATCAGGCGTGGGGGCAGCCCGCGGTGCTCGTGCGTCCGGGAGACGTCATCCATATTCCGGCGGGTGTCAGCCACTGGCACGGAGCGACGAAAAATTCCCGCTTCCAGCAGTTCGTGGTGTACGACAAGACGTGGAAAGCTCCCGCGGGGCTTGAGGTTCATAAGGGGAAGATTACGGATGCGGAGTACGACGCCCTGAAACCCGTGGACGCCGCGAACCGCGCCGCCGAACCGAAGGACGGCTTCCTCTTCGCGCATCCGAAGAAGACTGAGGCGTCGGATCACTACACAAGACCCATTCAGGAAGCGACGCTTCTCCCGAAAGAGAACGCGGCGAAGTCCCCCGAGTGGACTTACTTCGTGTTCCCGCACGGCGCTTACAGCGCCTGGCATAGCCATAAGTCGGGCGAAGTCCTGATCGCGACGGACGGGATCGGCCTCAATCAGGCGGAAGGCGGGAAGCTTGAGGTGCTGCTCCCGGGGGACGTCGTCTACACGAAACCGGGCGTCTCGCACTGGGTGGGGTCCGCGCCCTGGAGCAGCTTTGCCGGGATCGTGATCCATCCGGGAAGTGACACCGCGGTCACGGGGAAAGGGGTCCCGGACGCCTATGGGCCGCTCGCGAACGGGAAGGGGGATCCGGCGGAGTAACCGATCCATTCTCTTCCTTGAGAATCAGCGCCAAGTATTTAAGAAAATCGGGTAGCTGATTCGGGGCCGGCGGATTAATTTATTCTCTATCGATAAAGGGCGTTTCGGGGAAGGGCGTCGGAATTTTCCGGCTTCCCGCCCCTGCCCCTTCAGCATGAGGATTGAGAAAAATGGAATATACGCATCTCGGTCAAACCGATATCCGCGTCTCGAAGATGTGTGTCGGCTGCATGAGTTTCGGAAAAGCGGGGTCGATGCACCAGTGGACGCTCGACGAAGACGCGAGCGCCGCGATCGTGAAGCACGCGCTCGACCTCGGGATCAACTTCTTTGACACCGCGAACGGCTACTCCGCGGGGACGAGCGAAGAGTATCTCGGGAAAGCGCTGAAGCGGTACGCGAAGCGTGAGGACGTGGTGATTTCGTCCAAGGTTTATTTCAATGAGGGGCGGCTTTCCCGCGAGGCGATCCACCGTGAGATTGACGGGACGCTGAAGCGCCTCGGGACCGACTACCTCGACCTCTACATCATTCACCGCTTTGACTACGAGCATCCGATCGAGGAAACGATGGAGGCTCTGAACGACCTCGTGAAGGCCGGCAAGGTCCGGGCGCTCGGTGCCTCCGCGATGTATGGCTACCAGTTCCACAACATGCAGATCGTCGCACGTGACCACGGCTGGACGCCGTTCTCCGTGATGCAGAACCACTACAACCTGCTGTATCGGGAAGACGAGCGGGAGCTGATCCCGGTCTGCCGGCAGTTCGGGGTCTCGCTGATGCCGTACAGCCCCTTGGCGGCCGGCCATCTCTGCCGCCCGACCTGGGACAGCGACTCGATCCGGAGCCGGACGGACGTTGCGGCGAAGAATAAGTATGACCGCGCGGAAGAGGACGATATGAAGATCATCGCCCGGGTTCACGAGCTCTCTGAAAAGTACGGTGTCGCGATGAGCGAAATCGCGCTCGCGTGGCTCTGGGCGAAGGGCGTGGAGACCCCGATTATCGGAGCGACGAAGGCGAGCCACTTCGATTCCGCGGTGAAGGCGCTCGGGATCAAATTGACGGACGCCGATGTCGCGTACCTCGAGGAACCCTACACGCCGCACACGATTGTCGGCGCGATCGACAAGAATCCGCCTCAGGGCACCACGATCATTCTCGATAAGAATCCGAAGTAATCGGCAGCCGTCATCCATCACGGCAAACAAAAAGCCCCGGGGTCATTACCTCGGGGCTTCTGATGTCAGGGGGGAAGGTTTCGATCCCTGGAGTCTGACTCTCAGGATCCTTCCGGAATCCGGATCTGGGGGTAAAGCTCCTCCGCGATCGGAAGCGCCCAGCTCATATCGGCGATGAGAGGCTCATCCCACGCGCTGATTACGGATTTATTCACGAGCTGCAGGTAGAGGTCGAGCGGGAAATTGACGACCCGGGTGCGCTTTCCGGTTTCGCTCGTGAACACCACGTAGAAGTTTTTGAGGTGACCGTAGTCCCCGAACACTTCAGGGTTGGAAACCGAGAAGCGGGCGTTCGCGTACGTGAATCTATCGTCCGTTTCTTCCTGCATCCGGAGGAGGCAAAGCGCCACGGTGATCGCCGCGTAGTGGTCGTAGAGGTGGACCGAAAGCATCCGGCCGTGCTCGATAAAGTCTTCAATCGTGAAGCAGACACGCCGGGTGCGGCCCATGAACATCGCGCGCGACATCCGGCTCCAGACAGTGGGTTTGCCGGCGACGCGGATCGCCGCTTCTTCCCGCGTCTCATCCGGTTTTGGATAGGCAAGGAAGAGTTCCGTGTCAAAGCCGCGGTACGGGAAATAGACCCGGAGCTCGGGCCAAACCGAGCTTTCCGTGTGCCCGCACCGGGGACACATGAAGGTAAACGGATTTTCTTTTTTGAACCCCGACTCGGCGCTTTCGAATAACTTCACGAGCGCCGGGAGGTCTTCTTCTTTCCCCGCGTTCATCACGGTCGGCGCTTCGAAGCGGTACTTATCGCCGCATTTCGGACACCGGAGGGTGATTGTCTGATTTTCTGCCATGATGAAGCTCCTGGGGCTGCGGGGTGAAAACAAGGTGACAATGTCACAGGAAAAATCTTACGTTCAAATTCTGTGAAACTAAAGACTGCTGAAGACTTAACCGCAACACGAAAAAACCCCTGAAAGGAGAACCTTTAAGGGGCGTAGAGGCACCGTTCATATGGTCTACGACGGATGGCGTTATCAGCCGATTGGACTCGGCGCGGCGGCGTTCGGATCCGGCCTCTTTGGGAAGCGTCGGAAGGCGATCCTGGGTCAGCCGAAATCAGGCGGTTTTAACACGTAAAATGACGGAAACAACCGGGCGGACGCCCGAACAAAGGAAAACCAATGAAAAACCGATTCCTCGGAAAAATTGAAGTCTCGCCGATTGGCATGGGCTGCATGGCGTTTTCGCACGGCTACGGAAAGATTCCGGATGAGGCCTACGCGGTGAGCGCGATCCGGGCGGCTCTCGATTTCGGATGCACGTTTTTTGATACGGCGGAAGCGTACGGCGAACAGCTCTACTACCGGGGACATAACGAACAGATCCTTGGGAAGGCGCTCGAGAATGTCCGGGATAAAGTGGTCCTCGCGACGAAGATCCACTTCCGGGGGACGGCCTACAAACCGGGTGACCCGATTTACCCGATCCTGAAGGAGCACCTCACGCAGTCGCTTAAGAATCTCAGGACCGATTACGTGGATCTCTATTACCTGCACCGCGTGAATCTCGAGATGCCGGTGGATGAGGTGGCGGAAGCCTTCGGACGCCTGATTGAGGAGGGCCTGATCCGCGGTTGGGGGCTGTCGCAGGTGTCGGCGTCGCAGCTCGACTCGTTCCATCGGGTGACGCCGGTCTCCGCGGTCCAGAATCTCTACAACATGCTGGAGCGGGACTGCGAAAAAGACATCTTCCCGTACTGCCTCGAGCATAACATCGGCGTCGTGCCGTTCTCCCCGATCGCGAGCGGCTTCCTCTCGGGGAAAATCACGGCGGACACGACGTTCGAGAAGGTCGACGATGTCCGGGGCTTTGTCCCGCAGCTCTCAAAAGAAAACATCATCGCGAATCAGCCGATCATCGATATCCTGAACCGGTTTGCCGCGGAAAAACAGGCGACCCCGGCGCAGATAACGCTTGCCTGGATGCTGCATAAATATCCGAACGTCGTCCCGATCCCGGGTTCCAAGCGAAAGGAGCGGATTCTCGAGAACCTCGGGGCGTGGAATGTGACGCTGACGGATGAGGAATTCTCGAGCCTCGAAGCGGCACTGAACGCGGTTGAGGTCCACGGCCATCGGGGGAATGTCGAGAACGAGCGGTCCACGATGAAGGAGTGGAAGCGGTAAGAGCGGGAATCCTAAGCGCAAAAATAAGCCCCTGAGGGACAGTCCCTCAGGGGCGTTGTGTTTCTGGAACCGAAGACGCGGCGATCAGTCGGTCGGCAGGCGCTCAAGGAGCTTTGCGGCGTAAGACGCGGCCCAGGCGGCGTCCACCACCGGCGGCTCATCGACAAGCTTCATATCGTCCACGATCGCGTCATAGAACTCCTTCGGGAAGGTGTCCTCACCGATCGGTTCGCCGTTCTCGTCGAAATAGACGATGAAATTCTTATTCTCGTCATCAATCATGAAGCGGTTCGAGGCGACGTCTGTCGTTTCGCCATCCTGCTTCTGGATCGAAAGCGTCATCGACTTGATGATTTCCACGTAGCGGTCATCAAGCCCGGCCTTCAGGATCATCGCCTTCTCGCGGAGGTCATCCGGCGTGGTGACCACTCGGAAGTGTTCCCCGAAATCCGCGTCCGCCTCGGGAAGCTTCGCACGGAGTTCCGCCATCGTGGTCTCGCGCTCCGCGATCGCGTCTTTCACGGAGTCCTCCAGCGTGAGCCCAGATTTCGCGGTGACGAGCTGCAGCGTCGTGCGGCGCACGAGATCCTGGTAGAGGAGCGGGAACGTGAGCACCACGTCGGTGCCGCAGCCCGGGCACTGGTAACTGAAGAGGTCACCTGAAATGACGCGCTCCGCGGCCTCAGGCTCCGTCACCGTGTTCACGGAGCGCTGGATCTCAGGCTCCGACTCTTTGCCGCACTTCGGGCACTTGAAGGGAATGCGTTCAGCTTCAGACATCGTGGGGTTCTCCGGGGGAGGGGAAATAGTAGGGGGTTCAAACAGCGCTTTTAACCCTCGAACGTGTCCTGAGACTCGATCTCAGAGATCACTTCGCGGGCCCAGCCGGTGTCAATGATATCGGTGTCCGCCTCAACGAGTGAGAGTCCGTTCTTGAAGGCGTTGTAGGACTCCATATCGAAGTCGCAGGATCCCGCCTCTTTCCCGTCCTTGTCGAAAAAGTAGAGGTACTGTTTCCCGTCCTTATCGAGGAAGAAGCGCACGGACTCGATCCCGAGATCGGGTTTCATGGTCGCGGCCTGCGGCATGATGTAGGCCTTCACGAGTTCCACGTAGCGGTCATCAAGCCCCGCGCGGAGAATCAGCGCTTTTTCCCGCAGGTCGTTGAGACTCGTGACGAAGCGGAAGACCGAGCCGTAGAGCTGCTTCGCGAGCGCCGGGTCCTGGAGCTTCGCGGCTTCAATCGACTCCTTCCGGGCCTTCCGGTACTCCGCCATTTCCTTCGCCCGCTCCTCGCGGTCCTGCGTCGCGATGTACTGAATCATCACGCCCCGCTCCGCGTCGTGGTAGAGGAGGGAGTAATTCGCCATCGTCTGATAGCCGCACTTCGGGCATTCGATATAGAAGAGATCACCGTAGGCGAGCGCCTCCGCTTCGCGCGGATTCTCAGCGGTGTTCACCGACTGCCAGAGCGTGAGGGGAATCTCCTCTCCGCAGTTCGGGCACTTGAAGGTGATGTCTTTCGTAAGCGGCATTTCAGTTCCTTTGGTTCCTTTGTGGTCGGTCTGTGGGGTTTAAGAAAAAGGCAATCCTTTAATACTAGCTTTTTCGCTAGAGGTATGCCCAGAGCAGCACAAGAACAATCTGACCCGAAATGATACGGAGAAACATGGCGGAGGGGTAGATGTTCGAGTACGCGATCACGGCAGTGCTTTTTTCGGAAAGCGTCCCCGCGAACGCGAGCACCGCCGTGTTGGTCGACGTGCCCGCCATCAGGCCGCAGATCGTGTGGAAATTGAGATGCATGAATTTCCGCCCGATCACCGCGACCGCGACCATCGGGATCACGGTGATCACGAGACCAAGCCCCATATAGAGGAACCCGATCCCCTCCTCAAACGCCTTGAAGAAGGGGACGCCGGCCGAGAGCCCGATCGAGGCGAGGTAAAAAGAGATCCCCCACTGACGGAGCATCAGGTTCGCGGAATTCGTCATATAGGTGACGAGGTGAATCCGGGGGCCGTAGTAGCTGAGAAGGATCGCCGCGATGAGCGGCCCGCCCGCGAGCCCGAGCATCACCGGGGCCGGCATCCCGGGGATCGCGATCGGGAGGTTCCCGAGGATGACACCGAAGAGAATGCCGATAAAAAGCGCGATCACGTTCGGGCGGTCAAGGGACTTCGTTTGATTCCCCATGAGGTCCGCGAGACGGGCGAGCGAATTCTTCGGCCCCACGCAGTAGAGACTGTCCCCCATCTGAAGCTGGAGGCTGTTATAGGGGAAGAACTGGACGCCGGACCGGGTGACCCGCGTGATATTGACGCCATCAAGATGCGAGAGGTGCAGTTCCTCAATCCGGACCCCATTCATCGCGGAGCGGGTGACGCGGATCGACTGCGCCATGAGGGGCGAATGCTCCGTCGCGAGGTCGATCGTTTTATCCTCTTCGCCGAAAAAGGAGACCACGGAAAGCTTCGCGTCTTTATTGGAGACGATCCGCAGCTTGTCGCCGAGATGCACCTTGCAGTTCGCGGTGGGTGACGTGATCACGCCTTCATGCAGAATGCGGCTGCAGATAAACGCTCGGTCAATGATGTCCCGCAGCTCCTTCAGCGTCCGGCCGTCGAGCGCCTTATTCGTGACCGTCACGTGGTAATAGATCGGGGCGGGGGAAAACTTCATCTGATGCTCGGCCCAGGCCTGATCCTCCGCCGGAATATCGACATGGAACGCTTTTTTCAGCGCGAGGATCGTGAGAATGATCGCGATGATCGCGACGGGGTACGCGCACGCGTACCCGACCGTGATATCGGTGTGGTTCCCCATCGCGTGGAGCGCTTCCTGCGTCGCGCCTAAGCCAGGCGTGCTCGTCACCGCGCCGAAGTGAACGCCCATCATCTGCGCGAGGCTGATGTCACCCCGGAAGAGGAAGAAGAGCCCGACCGTGATGAGAAGACTCAGGATCACGCCGAAAAGCGTGAGCCCGTTTAAGCCCCAGCCGCCGTTCCGGAACGTGGCGAAAAACGACGGCCCGACCTGCAATCCGATAAAGAAGACAAAGAGAATGAGGCCGAAGTTCTTGAAGAACGTGATGAGGTCGGGGTTCACCTCGAGCCCAAGCCAGCTGAAGATCAGCCCGAGGAAAAGCACCCAGGTGGACCCAAGCGACACGCCGAAAAATCGGATCCGCCCGAGTGCGAGCCCAAGCGCGATCACGAAGGAATACACCACCATCCCGTGGCTGAATCCCGATGAACTGAAAATCAAGTCACTGAGCCACGTCATAACCGATACATCACTCCCTCAAATCCAGACGATCTGTTCTATCCGTAAAACTGCGTATTGTAGGCGTTTCAGCTTTTGCTGACCGCCTGAAGACGCCCGAACCCTGCGGGTTTTGTCTCAGTCTGAGCGGGGAATGAGCCGAGCCTTGATCAGAGGACAAAGGGGAGCCGGATCTTTACATTTCAGCCCAGCCGTGTTTTTCTCTCTCACCGACCCGAAATGCGCGTCCGCTTCAGTCTGACGGAAAGCGATGCTTTTGAAAAGGGGGAGTGAGGGCTGCTCGCGGGAAACCCCCGCGCTCTCCCCGCTATCCGTGCGCGAGCGTGAAGAAATCGTCCTTCATGAGGCGGGTGTTCTCAAAGGAAATGGATTTCACCGTGATCCCGTGCTTCCAGAGGATGAAGCTGAGCGCCAATTGATCGCGCTTTGAGTACTTTGCGATCATCGCCCACCACTCGTCCATCACGCGGATGATGTCAGGGTTCCTGTGGCGTCGGTAGAGGACATTTGTTTCATTCAGCCCGTAGTTTTTCGGGAAACCGGCCGCTTTCTCGAGCGCGACCTCAGCGTCAATCAGCGCGGGGTCATCGAGCCCGGCAGCCTTCACGGCCTCCGCCTCCTGGTAAATACAGGTTCTCGCGAAGTGACTCGGGATCAGCAGGCTGTGATCCTCATTCCGGATCTTTGAAAAAAGGAAATCGGTGAGGATATTGACGTTCCCGTCCGCCCAGACGCTCTGATCGTAGTCCGCGAGAAGGAGATGCGGGTGAGTCTTATGCCAGCGGCTGTTACGGACCGGGTCAAGCGCTGAGAATTCAAGCGGCCGGACGTCCCACGCGCCGTAGGTCTGATTTTCAAGGAGCCGCTCGTTATCGGTGTAGAGGAGGTAGTCCCACGCCGGATCGAGGTACTCGTGCGACTTCAGCCGCCCGAGGCTGTCATACTGCCCCGTGACACAGGTGTAGACCGCGCCTTCACACCGGGCGCGCTTTTCTTTCGCCTCCCGGTACCGGGTGACATTCGCGTCAATCCGGTCTTCATAGGGGTTAGAGGTAAAGTGCGTCACCCAGTCGGTGTTGGATCCGAGAAGGAAGATCACCGGGTTGATGTTCCCGCATACGCTTCGGATCGCCGCGATATCAATAAAGGAGCAGGGGTTTTCATTCAGTTTCCAGCCCGCCCGGTACCAGTAGTCAAGCGCCTGAGCCCGGGTGAAATCGTGGTGATACGTCTGGATGTACCACAGATAGTCCCAAAAGCGGGAAGAACCGATTCGCTCTTTCTCATCAAACTCAAGCCGTGCGATCGCGTCAGACTGGGCGGTCTGAAGGGCGGTTTTCTCAGACCCGAGGGTTTCGAGCTCCCGCCTAAGCGCCGTGTTTTCGGTTTCAAGCCGCGACAGGGTTTCAGTGAGGGAGGCGAGCCGCGATTTCGTTTCTGACTCAGACTCCCGGACGCGGTCCCGCTCCGCTTCCAGCGCTTCGAGCTGCTTCACCATGGCTTTCTGGATTTTGAGGAACTTGAACACGGTGTCGGTCCTTTTGGATGGGGAGTCGGGCGGGCGCGGGCCGGGGGCGATCTTCGCTCCGGGGCCGCTTTTTCTGCCGCCTCAGTTTAAAACAGTCACGGGGAAGCCGGTGCTGCGGAGTCCGGAATCCCGAGGCCGCCGGAGGGGGATCCGGCGATGTGGATTACTTTCGTCGCTCTCCCGCCTGAACCCCATGAATTCCGTTATCTTGTTGCAATACATTACATTAAGCATAACGTTTCGTTCTCCCTCGGTCCCCTTCCTCCTCGTGTAAGATAGAGCCGCTATGGATAGGGTCGGAAAAGGGGGCCGCGCGCTCCTTTCCGCGGAGAGGAGTGAGATGGAAAACGAACGCGAGACGGGGTCCCGGTTCCACACGTTTTACAGCAACAGCTTTGAGGTGCTGGAAAAAATCTTTTTCCAGATGGCGGAGCGGGACCGGAAGCGGCTCGCGAAGGGACAGTCAGGATCCGCGTTTCCCGGGCTCTTCACGCCGATCACCGTGATTGTGCCTAGCCGCGCTGTGGGGAACCGCCTCTCCCGGGGGTACGCCTCCGGGTCAGGGGAAGGGATCTCAGCCGGGTTCAATTTCGTGCTGCCGGGCGAATGGCTGACGCCGTTTCTCGGGGCCCAGGTCGGAAGCCTCGCGCAGACACCGGAACTTGAGTGGCTTATCTGGAACCGGCTCCTCGAGGATGACTTCCTGAAGGACCCGCGATCCGAGAACGTCCGGCACTATCTGACAGACCCCATCACGGGAAACGCGCGGGGCGAGGATGACACCGCCCGGATGGAGCTCGCGGTCCGGGTGTCTGCGGCGTTCGCGAAATACGCGACCTACCGCTTTGACTGGGTGTACCGCTGGATGACCGGGGAAGGGATTGAGCATCACCGGGTTCCGAACCTGAGAGAAGAGCGGGAGCGGGTGGTGTTTCAGGAGCACCCCGAGAACGCGGGGTGGGAGGAAGGCATCTGGCGGTGGCTCGCGGAAGACGCGGGAGCGGATCGCCGCCGCTGGCACGGCGCGGGGCAGCTTCTCAGTCTCGCGGACCGGCTCGCGCGGCCGCCGCTCGTGTCGGATGACACCGCGCCGCTTCATATTTTCGGGCTCTCGGCGCTTCCCCCTCTGATGCTCCCGTTCCTCTATCAGCAGAGTTTCCACCGGAGCGTGTCGCTTTACCTCATAAACCCGTCGCCTGAGTACTGGTTTGACGCCTCGGGGGCAGAGGAGTCGGGGTGCCCGTGGCTGAGGCGTAACGCCGGCCAAAGCCGCGCGATCGTGGACCGGCTCTGGAAATTCACTCAAGCCGCAAGCGCTCCGGTCGTGGAGGATGACGTCGGGTCTCCGAAGGAAACGGAGCCAGAAACCCGCGCGATGCCCTTTAACCCCGCGACCCCGATTCAGGACGCGGAGCTTCTCAGTTCCCCCGAGCCCCCTTTTATCAAAGCGAATCTCGCCCGGATCTCCGGGCGGCCGATCGATCAGCGGGGCACGATGCTGGACCGCGTGCATGAGGCCGTGCTGCGGAACAATACGGCGTTCCTTGAGGATCTGGATCCGGAGGAGCTCGAAGCCTGGACGAGACCCGAGATCGGGATGCCGTCAGTCCGGATCGCGGCAGCGCCGACCCTCGCCCGCGAGGCGGAAGCGGCGGCGGACTGGATTTACGCCCTCAAAGCCGAGCACCCGGAACTCACGGCGTCTGACTTCCTGATCGTGACCCCAGACCTGCAGGCCGCCGCGCCGGTCTTTGACGCGGTGTTCTCAAGCCTTCCGAAACCGATCGCGTACGGGATTGTCGGCCGCTCGCTCTTTGACTCCTCGGGGGCCGCGCAGGCCTATATCGCGCTCGGGAATTTCCTTTGCGGGACCGCGGATATCAACGCGTTTTCTTCCCTCATCAGCCTCCCCGCGATCGCGGAAAACTGGGGGTTCGGGGTCGAGGATCTCGGCACGATCCGTTCCTGGCTCGATGACGCGGGGTTCCGGCTCGGAATCTCGGAAACCCACATCGCGAATCTCTCGGCAATGCCCGGGAACCGCTATATCGATGACGGGACGGGGTGCGAGGGGACGCTCATGCGGGCGCTCGAGCGTCTCACGCTCGCCGCGATGGCGGGGGATGAGGAGTCCGAGCAGGACGCGTGGCTGGATGTCCGCCCAAAGTCGGGCGGCGGGTTCTCGACCCGCGTGACCAGCCGCACTGAGCTCTTCCAGGCGCTCGTCCGCTTCACGGATGGGCTCGACGCCGCGGAGCGTCTCATTTTTGAGCTCGAGGATCAGGGGACGGATGACTGGAAGCCGGTGCTTCAGATGCTCCTCGATCAGTTCTTCCCGAAGGGAAAGAGCTGGTGGGCCGCGCCTGATCTCGAGAACCTCCGCGCGATTGTGACGCGCGAAGCCGAGACCGCGCGGGACGCCGCGGTCCGCTCCGGCCGGGCTCAGCCGATCCGGATCCCGTTCCCCGTGATGTGGAGCGCGGTCACCCGGCGCTTCAAGAGCGGGTCCGTCCCGGCGCGGCCGACCGGCGCGATCGCGATTTCGTCCATGGATGCCCTCCGCGGCATTCCCTTCAAAGCGATCTGCGTCGTGGGGCTTGACGCCGCAAGCGGCTTCCCTGGCACGGTGCAGCTCGACGAATTTGACCTCATGGGTCTCCCGGGGCTGAAGCGTCGGGGCGACCGGGACAGCCGGCGCGATAACCGGAATATTTTCTTTGATCTCATCATGTCCGCCCGCAGCTGGTTCTCGGTCTTTTACGCCGAGGGACCGGAAAAAGAGCGGCCGCTTCCGCCCTCTGAAGTCGTGACGGACTTCCGGGGGTTCCTCACGGATCTTGAGGCGAGCCGCGCGCTCGCGACCGGCACCGCGGCCCGAAACACCTGGGACACCGAGGTGCCGCTCGCGCGGTACTCCTGCCGGAACTTCACGGCGGAAGCCGCCGCGAACCATCTCCTCGGCTCGAGCGTCGACGCGTTTGAGGCGATCCGGGAGGGCGGGGGAAACGGAGAGGAGAAGACCTTTCTCGGTGCCGGAGCGGCGCTTCCCGGGTACTCGGACTTCAGGCTTCCGGCCGCGGATCTCGCGGCGTTCCTCACGGACCCCGAGAAATTCGCGACGAAACTCGTGGGGCTCACGCGGGATGAGAGCGGTGAAGTGTCTTCCGCCGCTCTTGGGTTCCCGGATGACACGCTGAGCCAGTGGCAGATGAGGCACGATGTGATCGACGCGGCGGCGCGGGGTGAGACGCTCGAAAACTTCGTTTCCGTCCGGATGCTGGACCCGGCCTACGGCACGAAAGCGGTCCGGAAGGCCGCGCTGCCCCTTGTTTCAGAGCGGCACTTCCGGGCGGCGCGGCTCGTCTCTGACCTCACGGCAGGGGAGGCCATGACGCTTGGCTCCTATGAGATGCTGATCGACGGTCCGAGCGCGCCGACCCCTCACTGGACCGTGGAGTTTCCGTCGGAAACGCTTTACCGCACGCCGGGCGGCCGCTTTGCCTCGATCGAAAGCTTTATCTCAAACGGCGAAAAAGCGGGGGCGCTTCTCAGGGCCGCGGCGCGCGGCGTCAGGCACCCGGACACCGTCACGGTGCTTCTGGATATCAAAACGCTGTCGGGGCTGGATGACACCGAATTTCCTTCGTCAGCCAGCGTTCTCAAAGCGGCAGGGCTTCTCGAAAAGGACGCGGAACCCGGGGGAATGCCTAAAGGCGTCACGCTCCTTTACCCAGGGACTGAGGATCAGGCAGAGCTTATTCTTCGGACCGGCGTGATGTTCTTCAGCATCATGAAGCTCACCGCCATGATTCCGGGGTCAGCGCGCGGCACTTCCCCCTTCTTCCGGGGAGAGGAAGGGGCAAGAGAGAAAAAGACTTCCTCGGGACTGCGGGAAAAGCTTCTTGTGGAAATGGAAAGCTATCTCAGAACGCGAAGTGAGAGCCGCGGGGATGGCGCTGCCTTTACTGCCGCGGGGAAGGCTCTCGAACTCGAGCTTCAGGCCCGGGCCGCGCGCCTTAAAGGCAATCCTGACACCGATTTAATTGAAGACAGGCCTGACGCGCCTCTCGCTACGGACATCCTCCTATGACGAACCCTGAATTCCGCTTTGATGAGACACCGATCACGCCCCTCATGTTTATTGAGGCGAGCGCGGGAACGGGGAAAACCTACACGCTGCAGCGGCTCGTGCTGCGGTTCATTGTTGAGAAGTCGATTCCGATCGAGTCATTCCTCATTGTGACCTACACGGAAGCGGCGACAGCCGAGCTCTCAGGCCGCGTGCGGGAGATTCTGAGCCGGGCCGAGCTCGGGCTTTCGCCTGGAAGCGAGCCGAAGCTTACGGAGTCTGAACAGAAGGAATTCGGGAAGCTCCGTGAGAAGTGGAGGCATGACGGGATCACGCTTGAAGAGGCGCTTCTCCGCGTGCGCCGGTCGCTTGAGGAATTCGACCGCTGCGCGATCTACACGATTCATAGTTTCTGCCGCAAGATGCTCGAATCCTGGGCGTTCTCGGGCGGCAACCCCTTTGAGGGGGAGATCGGGGATGACGCCTCGGTGCAGGCCGCCGCGATTGACGAATTCAAGCGCCGGTATCTGAATGACCCGGCGTACGCGGATCCTGAACTCGCGGCCCAGATTCTCGGCTTTGACGTCGCGGGGTTCCTGCGCTGGAAACGGAGCCACCCGGGAGCCGCGGTGTCCTTCCCGGACGCGGATCCGGCGCTAGGGCCGATGTTCTCCGATATGAGTGAGCATCTTGAATCGGAAATCATCGAGCGGAAGAACCGCCTTTCCCTGATGTCCTTTGATGACATCCTGATCCGGATGGAGAAGACCGCGTATGAAAGCGCTGACTTCCGGAACCGCGTCCGGTCGCTCTACCAGGCGGTGCTCGTGGATGAGTTCCAGGACACCGATACGATTCAGTACCGGATCTTCAGGCGTCTCTTTATTGAGTCTCAGAAAGAAGGGGGACCGGCGTGCTACGCGGTCTTCGTGGGTGACCCGAAGCAGTCGATCTACGGCTTCCGGGGCGCGGATATCGGGACATACCTCCGGGCGCGGGACGAAGCGTCAGCTGTTCTTCCGCCTTATACGCTCTCAACGAACTACCGGACGACGCCCGCTGAGGTGTCCGCGGTGAACACACTTTTCACCGATGCCGCGGGAAACTCGCGGTTCCCGGGCGGCATCGGCTACAGCCCGGTGAAAAGCACCTCGAACCATTTCCCGCTCTTCGTGAGGGAAGGCAGCCAGGTGAAGCCGCTCTCCGCTTTTGAGCTCTGGAGCGGCCGCTGGGTGGAAGGAACTGAAGCAGAAGAAACCTGGCCCCGGTGCATCGGGGCGGAGGCCATGCGGGAAACGGAGGCGGAGCTGATCGCCCGCCGCGTTGCCTGGCTGCTCGATCCGGCGCGGGAAGTCTATGTCGGGAACCGGCTCGCGGATCCGAAGAAAACGCTGGCCGAATCCCGGATCCGGGCGGGGGATATTGCTCTGCTCGTTAAGAATCACAGCGATTCTGAGGTCACCGAGTCGAAGCTCGCCTCTCTTGGGATCCGGACGCTCCATAAGCAATCGGCTGACGTTTTCGCGACCGATGAGGCTTATGAAATACTCTCGGTGCTGCGCGCCGCGGCGAACCCGGAGAGCCGGACCGCGGTGAATTCCGCGCGGGCGACGCGGATCTGCGGCCGGACCCTCCCGGATCTCATGGGGGACGGGGCGGATGATCTTTATCTCGCCGATCTTGAGAAATTCCGCGCGATGGCCGATGACTATCAGAAGCGCGGGCTCTACGCCGCTTTCACGAAACTCTTCGCGGGGTTTGAGACCGTGCGGCAGAATCTCGGGCGGACCGGGGGTGAACGGAGCATCACAAACTGGTTCCATATCGCGGAGCTGCTCCACGCCGCGGATGAGCGGATCCGAAACCTCGAGGGAATTCTTCGCTGGTACGGTCTTGAGGTTCAGAAGGCGAATAACGAGGACCGGGATTCAGACACGCCGGATGGACGCGAGATCCGGGTGGAGAGTGATGAGTCGCTTGTCCGGGTCGTGACGATCCACTCGTCGAAAGGTCTTGAGTATCCCGTTGTGTTCCTTCCGGAAGCCGGAAAACTGAAGTACAGCCCGCCAAGGAAGAAAAAGGGACAGATCCGGGCAGAATTTTTCCGGAACGGGGAGAGTGACTGGGAGGCGCTCTTCAAGCCGACTAAGGAACGTCAGAGTGAAGGGGCAGCGGAAGAGAAGAATGAGTGCTGCCGCCTCGCCTATGTGGCGGCTACCCGGGCGAGCGCGCTCCTTGTGATCCCGATGCTCCCCAACTGTTCGTGGTCGTCATCGAAGAAAGCCGATCCCGTGCTGAAGGTCTACGGAAGCCGCAATCAGTCTGTCTGGACAAATCTGATCGGGGCCGAGGAGAGCAAAACTTTCAGTGTCAAGCGGATGAATGAGGCGCTTGACGTCTTCAGTGAGCGGCTGAAGGCGGAGTCGCCGTTCGCGTCCGGGACGCTGAAGGAGGAGATGGCGGCGGAACTCCGGAAGGTCACGAGTGAAATCGAGGATCCGGAGAAAAAGACGCTCCTTCTCGCTGCGGCGGACAGCCTTGAAGCGATGGAGCCTGAGGACACGGCGAAAGTGGTGAACGTGGAGTTCACGGCAGCGAACCCCGAGCTTCCGGATCCGATTGACCTCCGGGCGTCGCCCGAATCGGTGACCTCGGTTCTCACGCCGCGCCCGCTTTTCCCCTCGTGGCATCTCACGAGCTACACGGGGCTCACGCGGGGGCTTGAGCTTGAGACGGATGAGCTTGCCGACGAAGGCTACGACATCGTGGGGGATACCCGATCGAAAAAAGACCCCGGAAAAAATTCCCCCGCGTTCCTCCGGGGCGGAAAAGACACGGGTGACGCGGTGCATGGGCTCCTTGAAGCCGCGGTGAACACCGGCCTGCACCTTGACCCCGCGTTCCTCGCGGGGAAGAAAGCGGGCACCGACCGGTTCCATGACCTCGTGAGCCGCTCGCGGTTCCTCGCGCTCCTTTCTGACAAAGTGCCGGACTCGGTCGGCGCGGATGACCCGGAGACGCGGGAAGCGGTCCGGACCGACGCGGCGGAAGACTGGCTCTGTGACCGGATCCGCGGGATCTTTCTCTCGGGGTTCTCGCCTGACGGCTCGGTGTCGCTCCGGAACGCGCCTCCTGGCTGCGCGCTTCCTGAGGTGCCGTTCTCGATCCACGTGCGGAACCGGCATCTGACGGCGGATCAGTTCTTCAGGACGCTGGTTAGCGCGAACGCGGGGCTCCCCGCCGAGCGGCAGCTGCCGCTCGTGCCGGTCGCGTCAGCCGACGCGAAGCGGAGTCTCACCGGGTTCCTCGAAGGCCGTATCGACCTGATGTTTGAGGAGAGGGAGTCAGGTCTCTTCTGGCTCGCGGACTGGAAGACGGACCAGCCGGGGGACGAGAGGCGGGGGGCGGCCGAGGACTATAACCCGGCGTCTCTCATGACTCTCATGCGGGAAGAGAAGTACGGGTGGCAGGCGCTCATTTATCTTGTCGCGCTGCGCCGCTACCTCGGGCAGGCGTTTGATGAGACGCCGGACGAGGCGCTTCGCCGGATCGGCGGCATGGCGTACGTCTTTATCCGGGGCTACAGCGGAAAGACGCCGCCCGACACTCCGCCCTCTATTCTTCTGAAACCTGACGCGTCGCTTGTGCGGCTCGCGGATTCCCTGCTTTTCGGAGAGAACTGACACCATGGCGCTTGATAAAGAAACCGATCTGGAAGCGGGATTCCGGGGTGAGGCGAAGCTGCTCATCGCCGCGATGAAGCGAAACGGGGAATTGCCTGAAGGCACCGAGGCCGCGCTCCTTCAGACCATGGCGGCGTTTGCCGCGGTGGAAGAGAACCGGGAGACCAGCGGATCCGTTTGCGTGGGTTTTGATGACTGGGAGAAGGCCGGGGTGCTTTCAAGCGCCGCGCTCACGCGGATTCTCACTGACTGCCGCGCCGCGGTCCCGATGGAGCGGGGGTCCGGAAATCTCGCGGCGGCTCCGGGAACGCCGCTCACCTTCGCGCCCTTCGTGATTGATGAGAAGGGCAATCGGCTCTATGTCCAGCGGCGGTTCGCGGAAGAGATGCGGCTCGCTCGCGCCGTGATCGAATACACCGGGGCCGCGGCCTATACGCCAGGTGAAAAGGCGAAAGAGGCGATCGCGCGGTTCACGCGAGCGGATCGGAAGTCGGGCCGATCCGACCCGGATCACGATGCCGCGGTGGATCTCGCGCTCCGGAACCGCTTCACGGTCATCACGGGGGGACCCGGCACGGGGAAAACCACGGTGGTCGCGCGGATTCTCGCGGCGCTCCTCGCTGATAACAAGGACCTCGTGATCGCGGGGGCTGCGCCGACCGGAAAGGCGGCCTCAAACCTCGATGAATCGATTCTCGGCGCGATCCGCGCGATGGCCTCAGACCCGATGCTGGAAGAGTACGCGGAACGCCTCAGCTTCGCGGATATCCAGTCGAAGACGATCCACCGCCTGATTCTCGAACCCGTGAATGGGAAGCGGCTTTCGAAAGACTACCCGCTCCCCGCGGATATCCTCGTGGTGGATGAGTGCTCGATGATGGATATCGACCTCGCGGACCGGCTTTTTTCAAGCCTGGACCCCGCGCGGACACGCCTCATTCTGCTCGGGGACAAAGATCAGCTCTCCGCCGTGGGTCCCGGAGCCGTGTTCTCTGACCTCTCTGACGAAAAGGGGGCGCTCTCTTCCTGGATCAGCTCCTTCAAGTCGAGCCACCGCTTCTCAATGAATTCCAATATCTACCGTCTTTCCCGCGCGATCACGCCTGAGGACGGAAGCCGCGCGAAAGTGTCCCGGATCCTCAGGATCCTGAGGAAAGGCCCGGAAACTGACACCGATAACCCGATCGTGTGGCACGAGGAGCAGAAGCTGCGGTACGGGGCTCTGGTGACCGAGGAGCTCGCGGAGTGGCTCGGAAGGGAATTCGGTTTCGTGCTCGAACCCGGAGCCGCGGATCACTTCCCGGCGGTCCCCGCGAGAGACGCCGGAGAGGACGAAGCGCTTAACGCCTTCTGGGAGAAAGCGGACGCGGCGCGGGTGCTCGCCGCGGTTCACGCGGGAGCGAACGGCGCGGACGCGGTGAACGAGTGGATGGAAACCCGAGTCAGGCGGGCCGTGAAGGCGGATCCCCTCGCGGTGCATTACCCGGGCCGCTTCATCATGGTGCGCCGGAACGACACGGCGCTCGGGCTCGCGAACGGAGATGTCGCGGTGGAGCTCCCGGGAGAAGCGGGCGGCATTGTCGCGTGGTTCGGGAACCGGAGGAAAGCGCTTCCCGCGGCGCTCCTCCCGGAGCACGAAACCGCCTACGCGATCACGATTCATAAGAGCCAGGGATCGTCATACCCGAGGCTCGCTGTGACGCTTCCCGATGGAAACGAAGGCGCGGGGTCCCGCGAACTCCTTTACACCGCGGTGACCCGGCTCTCAAACGGCCGCGGCGGGAAAGGGGAACTCACGCTTTTCGCGACTGAAAAAGCGGTGAAGCGCGCGGTGACGCGCGAAGTGAAGCGAAGCGGCGGGCTCGCCTCGCGCCTTACCGATTTCCTCCTTCTCAAATATAAAGACGTAGCCGGCTAAGCGCCCCGTTTTGTGATACAGGTGATTTGAGCTTGAAAATTTTTTAGCGAGCTTACTGAACGAAAGTCTTAATCCATTTTTATTACCCCAAAAGTTCTGCAATAGAGCCACGAAAGCCT
>OGDD01001209.1_pt1 | contig 20550 bp, 13 predicted proteins | sample 1570301 | NCBI WGS metagenome assembly OGDD01 (sample SAMEA2581971, study PRJEB24529) | metagenome | biome: Human gut stool | place: China | collected 2011 | reverse complement strand
CTTTATGGGCCACTATTCTTTTCTCAGGCTTTGCACTTGAAGTGATAATTCGCCCTTCAAAAAAATCATTAGTAGACAAGGCTATAAAGGCAGCTTGTTTTTTTAATCTTTCTGCCAACTGACAAAAATTTGTCACGAAGACATTAATTAATCAAACTGCTTATGTTTTTTACATATTATGACAATGGCCTTACCCCAACCTAATCTTTAAGAACTATGTGTCTATTTATTTCTTTTTTATTTATTTTCAATAAATTATGTTTAAATATCCGTGTATCAATAAATAAATAGTATACTTTTGAACTAGATACCAAAGAGGCTTAAATCAATCATAGATTGAACAAATTAAAAGGGGAAACTTATGTCTTCTTTATCCCGCAGGAACCTTATAAAAACCGCTGGAGTTGGTGCAATCGCAACAATGGGTGCAGGAATCTCCTCAACCGCTGGTGCAGCATCTAAAGAATCTTCCCATCACTTTGATGTTATTGCTATAGGCGCAGGGCCAGCTGGTCTGGTTTGCGCGATCCGCGCTCATGATGCCGGAGCAAAGGTTTGTGTAATTGAGAAGAGGGATAGGCCAGACGGAAACTCCATTTACGCTCTAGGCACTGTCTGCGCATGGGGAACAAAATGGCAAAAAGCCTGTGGAATCCAAGATTCCAGAGATGCCTTTTACAACGACATGATGAAAGTTTCTGCCGGGCGAGCGGATCCAGACCTAACGGCTGCGTACACGGACAACATCAGTGCCTGTACAGACTGGCTCCAGGATGAAATTGGCGTGCAATTTGGGAAGATCACAATGACCCCTTGGCCCCGTCTCGGTAGAGGGCATCGCACGGTTGCCCCTGGACTGACAGGTGGGGCAGGTCTTGTCCAGAAACTCTTGGCTGCCGTCAAAAAGCGCAACATTCCGATCTTCTATGAGCATAAAGCGGTCCAGCTGATTACCGGTAAAAGGGCAGAGGTACTGGGAGTCAAGACGCTGACTGACGACGGTTATGTTGATTTTTATGCCAAAGGCGGTGTTCTGATCGCGACCGGCGGATTCTCTGCGAATCCTGAAATGACAGATAAGTACATAGGCGGATGGGCTTCAAGGCTCGCGATCCGTGGGTCGCGCAGCACAACCGGTGAAAATGTCTCTCTTACGATTCCGCTCTTCGCAAAACTGGTAAACATGGATCAATTCCATGCCGGTCCTATCGTTGCAGCGACTCACGTTAACCCAGCGGACGTCCTCAATACGATGCACGGCATTATCGTTGATCTGCGCGGCAAGAGATTTATGGATGAGCAGAACACCTACGTAATCAAAGCCAAAACATGCGCAATGAACACCATTGAAAACAAGGCGTTCTGCATTGTCGACAGCACCTGTCCGGTACTCAAAAAGACTCTTGCCAAGTTTGACAAGCTCCACAACCCCTATGGCAAAGGAAATACCATCGAAGAGCTGTGCAAGTCTGTAGACCTGCCTGTGGAACAAACGGTTAAATCAGTTCAGGAATACAACAAAGCAATCGATGATAAGAAGCTTGGAAGTCTGGTACCGCCAAATACCTATAAAGTTCCTCACAAAATTGCTGTGGCTCCTTTTTATGCCATTCCGTATGAGGGCGGCATGACCGCCACTTTCGGCGGTCCGCTTATTAACGCTAAGGCAGAGGTTCAGAACCTTGAAGGACGTTCTATCCCCGGACTCTATGCCGCTGGCAATGCGGCAGGCGGACTTTTCTTCCGTGACTACATTGGCGGCTCGCAGCTCGGCGGTTCTACTGTTTTTGGAACCATTGCAGCCCGTGAAATGACTCAGCGTGCTAAGGCTGCTAAGGCTTGATTTCAATAGGAGAAAATTATGACCAAACTCAGTGCGATTGCCGTTTCATGCCTTGGCGGACTTTGTCTTCTCTTTGGTAATGCCTATGCCGCCCCTGCTGCGCAAACTGAAACTCTTGCTCAAATCCATGCGAAAGCAGGTTTTCAGTGGCCAAAAGATGAATCCCGTGTTAACAACAACACCTGCTTCGCTTGCCATAAGAGCTACGAAGAGCTGGCAAAGAAAACCGCTAACTTAGATCCCAACCCCCACAAGAGTCATTTAGGTAATGTTCGGTGCACTGAATGCCACTCTGGATACGGGAAGAGTCAATTGATGTGCAATACCTGCCACAAATTTGATCTGAAGCCCAGCAAATAGGCTGCTAAGCAGAGTCAAAAAGTGACGCCGGAGGTCTCTAAAGATCTCCGGCGTTTTGCTTTGATGGATGGAGGAACGGTGTCCTCCTGATCCAGCTCTCCTTTAGACGAGGCTCTCCAGCATCGACGCGGCGTCATCAGCCCCAGGTCCGCGGCATTCTTCACGAGCGCCTTCCCCTTCTCGCGGTCCAGCGCGATCACGGTGCCTGAGAGATAAGCGAGCCCGAGGTTCAGCGTGCGGCACTTATAAATCTATGAACCGACGTAGACCTCAAAGTGACAAATAATCCCTGATGCGAATATTGGAAAAAAATTTGTCAACCATCAATGAAATTGACTCTTATTTATTTCTTTGGATCTACTCACTTTACAAGCAATTCGTCTAGATGCAGTTAAGTGAATCATGAATAAAAGTTAACAGTAAATTCGGGCTCTTTAATTATTTAACGTGTTGATATTTAACCATTAAGTTTACTTTTATATGAAGCACAATCACTTGATTTCTTCAGCGCTATGAAGCCCTATTATGATTTTTTATCATAAAGCGAAGTACCACAGCGAATAAAAATAGAACTAATTCTTTCGAATTATTAAATTGTTCATGGCAGGTAACGTACTACTCACCCATATCTAAAGGAGCAACACTATGGCAGAAGCTATCCAGCGCGGCAAGATCAAAAAGGCCCCCGCTAAAGAAGTTGTTGAATACCTTATTCGGCCTGGGATTCAGTCAGATCTTTCCCGCTCTTATCAAACCATTCTTGATGTCAATAAAGCTCATGTCCTCATGTTGGCTAAACAGGGGATCATTTCTCATGAAGTCGCGGCTCAGATTCTGAGAGTGACTCAGGATCTCGCTTCGCAGCAGGACGATCCGCAATTCGAAATCACTCCCGACGTGGAAGATCTTTACTTTAATTTTGAGCGCTATCTCATTCAAAAGACTTCGCTTAAGGTAGGGGGACAGCAACATACAGCCAGATCACGCAATGATCTGCTTGCCACGGTTACCAGAATGGACAGCCGGGGGTTCTTCCTGCGTTTGTCAGAGCATTACATTGCTCTCCGTAAAGCCCTGTTAGCTCTCGCCAGAGAAAATACCGATACCGTAATGTCGGGTTATACCCATATGCAACCCTCAGAGCCAATCACGCTAGCGCATTACTGCTCCGCGGTTCTGAACGCTATGGAAAGAGACTACGCCCGCTTCAGTAATGTTTGGAATACGTTGAATCTGTGTCCCCTTGGCGGCGGATCCATGGGGTCAACCACGTTTGATATCGACCGAAATTACACCGCAGAACTGCTTGGTTTTATTAAACCGATTCAGAATTCTCTGGATTGTGTCGCATCGCGGGATTATGCCCTTGAAATGGCAGCAGCAATGTCCATGGCAACATGCACTTTCAGCCGAATGGCTATGGACATGTATCTGTGGGCGACCCCGGAATACGGATACATTGAAGTGGATGATTCCGTTGCAGTGTGCTCGTCGATCATGCCGCAGAAGAAAAATCCGATGACTTTGGAGCATGTCAAGTCGAAGGCAGCTCATTTGGAAGCATTTTTTGTTTCCTGCTTTGGAGCTCTTAAGAATGTTCCCTACATGCATTGCCGTGATGTAAGTACAGAATCCGTGCGCTATTTCTGGACTGCAATGCATGATTTCATTGCTGAGATTGACCTCCTGAAGGTTACGCTGAAAGATCTGAAAATCAATAAAGAAAGAATGTTGCAGAGCGCGAAAAGCAATTTCTGCACTGTCACTGAATTAGCCAATTATCTGGTTCGAAAAGATGAAATCAGTTTCCGAGAAGCTCATGAAATCGTGGCTCATCTTGTCGGATACATGAATGAGCATAAGAAACGGGCTGACGAAATCACCATTGAGGAACTTAATGGGTTCTGTCAGGAAATGTTTGGGTTCACTTCCAAGATGACGCAGGATGACGTTAATAACGCCCTTGATCCTGTTAAGAATGCTCAGTCCAAAGTATGCATTGGCGGCTCTGCTGCTCAGGAAGTAACCCGCCAGTTGGATTTGATAGAGGCGACCATTGAAAAAGATCAGTCAATCCTTGCTGCCCGTAATGAGAAAGTTAAAGCCGCTAAGGATTTGCTGGAAAAAGAAGTAACGAAGGCCTGCGCGTAGTCAGTTCCTCCAACTCTCCCACAGCCGTCCTGAAGAGGACGGCTGTGTAACCGAGGGAATCAAATGTTTATAGCCGAGTTCTGTATAGTCATCCTCGCGATGATCTTAGGTGCCCGATATGGCGGCATATTCTTTGGTATGGCAGGCGGTGTCGGGCTGATGGCATTAATCCTGATATTCGGCCTAGCTCCTGCCTCTCCCCCTATCGCGGTCATGCTGATCATGATGAGTGTTGTGCTTGCGGCCAGCACTCTTCAATCAGCCGGGGGTATGGCGTTCTTGGTCCGGATCGCTGAAAAACTTTTAAGAAAACAACCCAAGGCCATTACTTTCGTAGCGCCTTTAATTGCGTGGCTGTTCACTTTCATGGCCGGAACAGGCAATGTACTTTATAGCCTTCTTCCTGTTATCGCAGAAGTTTCGCGTGAGGCCGGAATACGCCCTGAAAGACCAATTTCAATCTCAGTGATAGCTTCACAGCATGCTGTTCCTTCTTCACCCATTTCTGCAGCAACAGTCGCTATGGTTGCTCTATTAGGTGCAAAAGGAGTGACCGTAATGACCATTCTAGCAATCGTTGCTCCGGCCACGATTATTGGATTAATGTTCGGTGCTCTTTCAGTTTGCAAAAGAGGGAAAGAATTATCTGAAGACCCGGAATATCTAAAGAAGGTTCAGGAAGGACTTTTTGCCAATTCTGAAAAGGCGAAAGCAATTGGTGTTGATGGTGGATCAACTTTCAGCGCAAAACTTTCAGTCGTGATCTTCCTTGTAACAGCGGTGGTCGTGGTTCTGGTTGGTACATTCCCAGAACTTCGTCCTCATGTTACTAATGCGGCAGGCAAAGCCTCGCAAGTGTCAATGACTAACATGATTGAAATTCTCATGTTGATTGCTGGCGCGCTGATGGTTATTTTCTGCAAAGCCAAGCCAAATGACATTATCTCAGCTTCGGTTTTCAGAGCAGGCATGATGGGGGTTGTAACGGTTTTTGGTCTGGCCTGGATGAGTGATACCTGGATCGCTAACAATCTTCCCTACATCAAGGAAACTGTAGCGTCTGTTGTTTCTTCTCAACCCTACTTGTTTGCTCTTGCTCTGTTCTTTGTATCTGCTTTGACACATTCTCAGGGAGCAACAGTTGCCGCATTGATGCCTTTGGGACTGGCTCTTGGTTTGGATCCGTTGCTTCTTGTGGCGATGTATCCTGCGGTTTGCGGTTACTTTCTTATTCCTTCAACCGGTGTTCTTCTGGCGGGGGTCGCATTTGATGAAACCGGCACCACCAAGATCGGAAAAGCGGTTATCAACCACTCATATCTCCGTCCAGGACTAGTGTCAACATTTTGCGCGGTTTGCGCTGGTCTACTGATTCGGACGATTTTCTTCTAAAAAACAGGGTTTGAATCCTCTTCCGTGGCAGGGTTTACCTCTGCCACGTTTTTTTGGAGGGAATATGGATTTACCGGTTTTTGTATCTGTCTTCAGCAAATTCTTCTTTATCCTAACTCCGTTTTTTGTTATTGCCGTATTTCTCACAATTACCGATGAGGAAAATACAGAAACAAAACATGCGCTTGCCATTCGCGTAACTGTTGGCGTTTTATTGATCAGCGCTATTCTCTTTATCTTCGGCCAGGAAATTTTTAAACTGTTGGGAATCAGTGTAGACGCGTTTCGTATCGGCGCTGGAGCCCTGCTCTTTTTATCGGCGATTTCACTGGTGGATGGAAAAATACAAGTACCTGACGCTAAAAAATCCATACTTGACCTGGCCGTCGTTCCACTCGCGATTCCTATTACTCTGGGCCCCGGCTCGGTAGGAACGTTAATTGTTATGGGGGGAGAAATCCAAGGGATCGGATCGAAGTTATTAACTCTGACGGCTATAAGTCTCTCTTGTCTGTGCGTAGGAGTCCTGCTGTACATGAGCGATCAAGTGAAACATGTTCTTGGTCGGAACGGTATAGCAATGCTTAGTAAAATAACAGGATTAGTGTTAGCCTCTTTATCATGTCAGATGATTTTTCAAGGGATAAGATATTTTCTGAAGTAATTCAGTAGCTAACAATAATTCAGGGACTACGAATGAAAAGCTGCAATACATCATCCAATCCGTCATTCTTACTCTTTCAAAACAGAGTACGGATTTTTTTAGTGTTGGCAGAAACCCGAAGCTTCACAGAGGCCGCTCAACGGATTGGAATCAGCCAATCCGCGGTTTCGAGAAGCTTAAATGATTTTGAGTCTGAGCTAGGGGTGAATTTGATTCAGCGGTCTGTTCGTCCTGTAAAACTGTCAGATGCTGGTCAGGTTTTGTATCAGATGCTGTCCGATCAAAAACAGGATATAGATCGGATTCTTTTTAATATAAGAAATAATAATTCTCTAAAAACACCGCTAAGACTGGGGGTAGTAGAGAGTGTAGCTAAAAACCTATCGGCATTCATAATCAAAGAAATGAAGAGCCGATGCTCAAAAGTTACTGTTTTAACGGGAATCAGCTCTTATTTACTTAAGCTACTTGACGATGACATACTTGATGTCATCATTTGCCCGGATCCATTTTCCAACCGAAACGATCTAAAGAGAAATTTTCTGTTCAGGGAACCTTCTATTCTGATTTTCCCAAAACAATTCTCTCAGTTTGATGAGAAAAAGCCTACGTGGGAAAACTTAATGTATTGCGGCCTGCCGCTGATACATTATCATGAAGCCAATGCCGGGGGTAAATTAGAACAAAAGTTCTTTTCTGAATTAGGTCTGACTTTTGTTAATAATATTGAGGTTGACATTAATGCCCTTATGCTGTCATTTGTCTCTGAAGGGATGGGATGGGGAATAACCAGGCCATCAACTTTAGCGCAGCACCCTGATCTTGCTGAAAGTGTTAAGGCTTTGGAAATGCCACCGCCGGTAATTTCCAGAGATGTCTTTGTTATCACTAAAAGTTCTTCTCACGAAAATTTAGGAGAGTTATTGACAAATATTTCGACAAAGGCTTTCACGAAAAACTTACTTCCTCTTTACGAAAAATTTACTCCTTGGGTTAAACCATATTTATTTATTCACGGTGATAAAAATAATTCCAGAGAGCCGTGCTACCCTGATCTGGTTAAATTTGATGAGAATCAGAAAACGTTTGTCCTATAAAGAATTAAATAAACTTCTTTAATGGCAGGACCCGGCAAACAGGCCGCAAAGCGCGGCTCAATATAAGAGCAAAGCCCGAAGGTCAAGAAGACCTCCGGTGCTTTCGTGGTTTTGGGCTGAGGAACGGTATCCTCTTCTTTTTTAGGCGAGGCTCTCCAGCATCGACGCGGCGTCATCAGACCCCAGGTCCGCGGCCTTCTTCACGAGCGCCTTCCCCTTCTCGCGGTCCAGAGCGATCACGGTGCCTGAGAGGTAAGCGAGCCCGAGGTTCAGCGTCCCGTAGGGATCGTTCGCCTCAGCGGCCTTTTCAAGGAACGGGATGCCGTCCTTCTTCATCTCGTCCCCAAGCTTCCCGTTCACAAGCAGGCTCCCGAAGAATCCCATCGCTTCCGGGAATCCGCCCTTAGCGCCTTCCGATATCCAGAAGACACCGAGTTCCGGGTCCGGCGGCACGCCGATCCCATTCAGGTAGCAGAACCCGAGGAGATATTCGCCTTCGGGGTACTTCGCCTGAGCGGCCGCGAAGTACCAGCGGAAGGCGCGCGCCGGATCCTGCTTCACCTGCCAGCCGGTTTCGTACGCCCGTCCGAGCACCACGGCGCATTCAGGGATCCCCTGAAGGGCCGGGGTAAAGAGGGAGGCGAGCTGACGGCGGGTCGCCTCAGGGAGGTCCGCCGGAATGCCGGCATCCGCCGCCTCAGTCTGCGACTGCACGGGCCCCATTTCTTTCAGGAGATCCACGAAAAGCCGGTTCGCTCGGACACCCTCGGATTCTTTAAGCGTCTTCCGGAGCCCGGCAAGAATCGCGCCGGCACGGACGTCGCCCGCGGCTTCAGAAAAGATCGACCAGGCGGCCGCCTTCACGGCGTCCTTCGGGATACCGATCCCGTAAGCGAGCGCCCGGGCGTACCAGTAGCGGGAGTCGAGGTCACCGGCCCGTGCCGCCTTCTGGAAGAGATCTGTCGCCCGCTCAAAATCCTGCGGCACACCATCCCCCGTCGAAAGCGCGATCGCGAGGTTTCGGATTGAGGCCGGGTCACCGGCTTCCTCTGCCCGCTTAAGCCACATCACGGATTCGGGCTCGTTCTTCTCGACCCCGTTCCCTTCCTTCAGCATCCGGGCGTAAAGCGCCATCCCTTTCGGGTAACCGGCTTCGGCTGAGCGCTTGATGAACCCCACGCCCTTCTCTCCGTTCTTCGGAATCCCGATTCCCTGAAGGAACGCGATACCGACCTGGAAAAGCGCCTTCGGGTGACCCGCGTCCGCCGCGGTCTTGAGGAACGTCCATCCTTCCGGGTCCGGGGTTCCGGTCGCGAACCCGGAGATCAGGTTCCAGCCGTACTCCGTCGCGGCGTCCTTATCTCCCGACTCCGCTTTCGCTTTGAGGTCGGAAAGTTCAGATTCAAACGACCGGTTCTCCGCGTCACTCAGGAGCTTCGAGCGGATCGCTTCCGCCGCCGCGTGAATCCGGCGCTTCAGCTCATTCATTTCGTGCTCCTGCGCCTTGCGGTCCAAAACCGCCTTTTCGTTCTCTTCTGCCATCACCGTCCTCCTTCTAAGCCGGGGAAAATCGAGCGGCCGCGGATATGTATTGTTACAGCCGTCAGCGGCTATTTTACGTAGAAATGCCTAGAAGAAACGGGCGGACACAAGTGAGGTGAACTGTTGCTCTTTTCTCACAGCAGTTTGCGTCCCGATCATTAGAGTATTTCTCAACAGAACTTCTGAATCCTTCAGAAGAAGTGATGGAGATAAACATCATGAAACGCCGTGCTCTTCTTGCTATTCTCGCCGCGGCCCCGATCGCGGCCTTCGCGAAGGACCATCGCCCGGGCGACGTCCCTCCGTCTCCTCCCGCAGGCGGCAATCCCCCGCCGCCCCCGCGCCCGAGGAAGCATCATCGTCCGGAGCCGCCGCCTCCCCCGAAGCATCACCATGAGCGGCACCACCGGAAGGATCGTCCGGCGCCCCCGCCCCCGAAGGGACCGAACGGCCCTCAGGGCCCGCAGGGTCCGGGCCCGAAGCGTCCCTGATAGCCTCCCGTAACTTCTGAATGGAAAAAACAGACGGCGGAACTGCCTTTAAAGCGGTTCCGCCGTCTGCGTTTGTCTGGGGGATCTGTAGGACTGTTCTTTACGCCCGGATCAATGTCCCTTCTGAGCGACGATGAGGCCTACAAAGATCGTCACGATGCCGGCGATCGCGAGCGGCGGGAGCGTCTCGTGAAGGAACACCACGGAGAGAAGCACCGTGATCAGCGGCTGTGCGTAGAGGAAGAGAGAGGTCTTCGCGATGCCAAGCGACTCCACAGCGCCCGTCCACGTCGCGTAGCAGAGCGCGGAAGCGAACACGCCAAGGAACGCGAGTCCCATGAAGACTCCCGGATCCGTGAGAGTCGAGAGTGAGATCTTCGACCCGAACCCGATATCAAAGGGCAGCATGATGAGAACGCCGAAGAAGAATGTCCAGGCGGTCATCGGAATGATCTTGTAGCCGCGTTCCGAGAGCTTCCGGCTCACCACGCAGTAGAGCGGCCAGGCGAAACACGCGAGAAAGGCGAGCAGGTCGCCGAGCGGACTCACGGCCCCCAGCTTATCGGTCGCGAGCGTAAGGCACGCCGACCCCGCGACCGCGATCGCGGAACCGATAAAGAACTGGCGCTTCAGCGGCACGTCCCGGAAGAAGAACCACATCACGAGCACATTCGTGATCGGGATCAGGGACACAATAACCCCGACGTTTGCCGCCTGCGTAAAGTAAAGCGCGCAGTTTTCAAGCGTGAAGTAAGCGGCGACACCAGTCGCGCCGGACGCGATGAAGAGCTTCAGGTCGGATCGCTCCTGAATCATCAGCGACTGCCCGGTCGCCTTCGCGACCGCCGCGAGAATCAGAAAGCCGATCGTAAAACGGGTGACCAGAACGTCAATCGCCGTGAGTTCCGACATCACGCCTTTTGTGACGACATAGGTCGCGCCCCAGACCGTGATTGTCGTTAGCGCCATCAGGACGCCGCGTAAAGTCTTTGATTGCATGTCAGTTATTAATTTTCGTTAAGCCAGCCATTATCGCAGATATTGCCCAGGCGCTTCAGATGGCATCCCCTCTCCCGCCTCACCCGCTGTCCCGTCCCCCCATTCAGAGGACTACACTTCAGCGTCTTTCTGTTTTTCACTTGTTTTATCTGCCATGCCGTCCACACCTGCCGTCCGCCGTCCGATTGATCTGCGCGCGTTTCTGATCTGTGTCGCGCTGAGTTTCACCTGGGGCCTGCAGCAGGTCGCAATCAAGGCGGCTGCCCCGAATATCAGCCCGATGCTGCAGGTGGGGATCCGCTCTGGCGTTTCCGCCCTCCTTCTTCTCCTCACAAATCACTTCTGGCTTCACGAAAAGTGGGGGCATGAGGTGAAGCTCCGAGACGCGATTCTGGTGGGTCTCGGTTTTGTCGGTGAATTTTTCTTTGTGTCAGAAGGCCTCCGCTTTACATCCGCCGCCCACATGTCGGTGCTTCTCTACACGTCTCCTTTCTTCGCCGCGATCGGACTCTCAATCAAGCTTCCCGAAGAACGGCTCTCGGTGATTCAGTGGGCAGGGCTCTTAACCGCTTTCCTCGGGATCGCGGTGGCGTTCCTCGTCCCCGCGCTTCTCTCGAAAGAAACACTTGAAGGAAGCGGCTGGATTCTCGGAGACATCCTTGGGCTTGGCTCCGGACTCTCCTGGGGGTTCACGACGATCATGCTCCGGACAACCTCGATGAATAACGCGCCGCCCTCCCTCATGCTTTTCGCGCAGCTCTTCATGGCGTTTGTGATCCTTACGCCGCTCGCGTTTATCACGGGACAGACGACGTTCCACAATTCGCTCGTCGGGTGGTCTAGTCTCCTCTTCCAGGCGGTGATCGTCTCTTACGCGAGTTACCTCGTCTGGAACTTCCTCTTGAAGCAATACCTCGCGGCGCGCCTCGGGGTGCTCGTCTTCATGACCCCGATCTTCGGCGTCATTCTCTCGGTGCTCCTTGGAGAATCGGTCGGCATGCCGTTTGTCTTCGGGTCGCTTCTCGTGCTTGCCGGCCTCCTTCTCATGCAGGCGAAGACAATTCTGCTGGTTAAGAAGCACAGTTCTTAAGAAACTCATCCCCCTGATTCACCAAAAGCTGCCGGAATCTCCGGCAGCTTTTATTTTTTCCGGGAAACAAAAATCTCTGCTTTTTCTCAATCTGGTTCCTGTGTTCAGTTGATCCTGTTCGCTGTATGCCGGACAATAAGGAATCTGCGCCTTCACTGATGGCTATTAGTGCCTATTGCGGCTGAATTCTGCCCCTATCCGGTGTGAATCAATAACCGTAACTCTGCCCTCAGGGAAGCCTGGAGCGGCCGCGACCAAAACCACAGCGTGTTTTGTATTCCTGCCGCCACTAAACCAAACACTTTTCACGAGGCAGACGTTTTTTTCTGTCTGCGGAGCCGCACCATGGATATTTTCGAGTTCAGAGACCGCTTGATTGAAAGCTACAAATCCTTCAGTCGGAGTTTTACGAAGATTGAATCCGAGGATATCCGGGAGAAAGTGAATGAGGAGCTAAAGGCCTACTGGCCTGAGCCGCTGATTCAGATCAACCCCTGCTACCAGACGGACAGAACCGTTCAGGAGTTCTGTGACCATCACGTGCTGCATCCGGAGTGCGGCGCGATTTTCCGAGATAAACACGGAAAGTCGCTCAGGCTTTATCTCCATCAGGCCCAGGCAATCGAGTTCGCGAGAAAGAAAGAGTCTTACATCGTGACGACCGGCACCGGCTCCGGTAAGTCGCTTGCCTTCTTTATTCCGATCATCAATCGGATCCTTGAAGAAAAAGCGACCGATCCGAAACCTCGCACCCGGGCGATCATCCTCTACCCGATGAACGCGCTCGCGAATTCGCAGAAGGAAGAAATTGAGAAGTTCCTGACGAACCCCGGGCACCCGACGCCGCTCACCGTGGCGCGCTACACGGGGCAGGAAACCGAGGCCGAGCGTGAGGTGCTCCGCACGAATCCGCCGGACATCCTGCTCACGAACTACATGATGCTGGAACTCGTCCTCATGCGTTCTCCCGATCGCCCGATCGTACAGAACTGCGAGGGGCTTGAGTTCCTGGTGCTCGACGAACTCCATACGTATCGCGGCCGTCAGGGCGCCGATGTCGCGCTCCTTGTCCGCCGCCTCCGCTCGCAGCTGAAAGCGGACCACCTGATCTGCATCGGGACGTCCGCCACGATGTCCTCCGCCCCCGAACGGTCTGAACAGAACCGGGCGGTGTCTGAAGTGGCATCGAAGATTTTCGGTACCCGGATTGACGCAAACCACGTCGTGAACGAAACCCTGCAGGGGGTGACGGACGCGGTGGAAGTGGACAAAATCAGCCAGGCGGATCTGCATAGAGAAGTGGTATCCGCAGCGTCTGCCCACCTGAAGCCACTCGACTTTGAGGGCTTCAAGAAGAACCCGCTCGCCGAGTGGCTTGAGCGGAAGCTGAGCATCACGGATCGCTTTACCCGCGCGATGCCGCAGTCAGTCACAACGATTGTGGAGCATCTGTCGGAAGCCGCCGGCACGGACCCTGAAACCACGGAGAAAGCGCTGAAGCACTTCCTCTCTCAGTTCGGAACGGAAAACTCAATCCGAACGCCTGAAGGTCGGAATCCATTCCCCTTCAAGCTCCATCAGTTCATCAGCGGTCCGGGAAAGGTTTATGTGACGCTTGGGGAACCTGGCAAACGCACGATCACGCTTGACGGGCAGACCTCTGTCGCGGATCCCGAGGACTCGAATAAGCGCATTCCGCTTTTCGAAGCTTATTTCTGCCGTGACTGCGGTCAGGAATACATCCCGGTCTGGATTACGCGCACAAACGAAGGCGCGGTCGTGAATGTCAAACCCCGCTCGATGGATGAGATGCGGGCTGGGGATAGCACGAGTTACGGCTACATCTGCCCGGTGACCGAGGGGCAGCTCTTCACGGGCGAAATTACTGATCTCCCGGATGAATGGCTGGATCCGAAAAATTCCGAGCGGGTAAAGACTTCCCGTCGGAAGGATATCCCGCAGCGTCTCACGCTTTCTCCTGAAGGCTTCAGCTCTGGGATCGGCACCGATTTCTGGCTCCTCACGGGAAAATTCAAGATCTGCGTGAACTGCCTTCACACCTATTCCGCAAACGGGCGCGATAAGCACCGCCTCACCGGACTTTCCGGCGAAGGCCGCAGCTCCGCGACCACGATCATCAGCCTTCAGATCCTGCGGCAGCTTTACGACATGCCGCTTTCAGATGACAAACATAAGGCGTTCCGGAAGCTCCTCGGTTTCTCCGATAACCGTCAGGACACGGCGCTCCAGGCGGGGCACTTTAATGACTTCGTGAGCCAATTGATTCTCCGAAGCGGTCTCATCCGGGCGCTCGAAAATGAAACCGAGCCAAAGCGCCTTCCCGAGATCGTGGACGCCATCTGCACGGTGTTCCGCTTTAATGATGAGAAAGACGAAGCCGCGAAACGCGAGTATTTGCTGAAACCAGATACCACAACCGGGCAGCTCCTCACGAAGGCGCTGTCCGCCCTTCGCTTCTCGCTCTCCTTCCAGCTCCTGAATGAACTCCAGGATCGCGGTCTCTATACGAGCCCGAGTCTTGAGCGGCTGCACCTCCTTTCCGTGAGTTACGAGGGGCTGGAGAACTTCTGCAGGGACGGCGCGAATTTCGGCTCGAACGGAGCACTTCTCGAATTGGGGCCCCAGAAACGATTCACGCTTGTTAAGCGGTTCCTGGATGAGGTCCGGCACCGTCTCTGCATCTCGTCGATCTATTTCGATCCGAAGGAGCAGGACACGGCCCGTGCCCGTGAGTACGGTCTTCTCACGCCCCGCTGGAGCTTCTCGTCCCTCTCCCCTGAGTCTCACCATCAGACGGTGGGAACCGCGTTTGTTCTGAATACGAACGACCGGAAAGCCTGGAGCTTCGGGGGCACCGTGAAATTCACGGAGAAGTCGGGCATTATCCCGACACTCGGGAAGCTCGATATCTGGGACGGGATCAAGGACGATACCGGCGCCGTCATCCGCTCTAACCGTCAGGCCATGCATGAACTGCTCGTCGATATGACGAAGGCGCTCTGTCAGGGCGGGTATCTGAAACCGACGCAGACCAAAGAAGGCACTTACTATCAGCTTGTCGACAGCTGCGTCCTCTGGAGCAAGTCGAAGGAACCGACAGACGAAAAGTTCAATTCCTATTACCGTACTCTCTACCTCGATGTCGCGGACACGATGGCGACGGACGGTCAGGCACTTTTTGACTTTGAGGCGGAAGAGCATACCGCTCAGGTATCCGCGGAGGAGCGTCAGGATCTTGAAATCCGATTCCGGGGCGGTCCCGAGGATGAGAAGAAGTGGAATGAGCTCCACGCCGGGGTGCCTTATAAGCGGCTCCCTGTTCTCTACTGCTCACCCACGATGGAACTGGGTATTGATATTTCGGCTCTGAACTACGTCTATATGCGGAATATCCCGCCGACCGCGGCAAACTATGTACAGCGTGCCGGCCGCGCCGGTCGGTCCGGTGATCAAGCGCTCAGTATTAGCTACTGCTCCGCGATGAGCCCGCACGATCAATGGTTCTTCCACAAGCCTGAGCAGATGGTTCAGGGCGTGGTGAAGCCGCCGACAATGGATCTCGGGAACGAGGCCCTTGTCCGAAGCCACATGCATTCCATCTGGATGTCGGCCGCCTGTATCGATCTTCCGATCACGGTGAGCCAGGTACTCGATCTCGCTAAGCCTGAGGACGGCTACCCGGTGAAAGAAGAGATCATGGAGAGCCTCACCGCTCCCCGTGTGACTGAGGACGCCATCGTGTTTGGCAACGCGGTCGCCTCTCAGCTCTCGCTCTCTGAACAATCCTGGTACACGGATACCTATGTGGAATCCGTGATGAAGTCCGCTCCCCGGGAGTTTGAGGCAAGCTTCGATAACTGGCGGGCTCTCTACCGGGCTACGCTTGAGCAGATCCGGCTGGTTAACGAGACTCTGGGGCGCTACGGCATCACGGCTGAAGAGAGGGACAGCGCGAAGAGCCGCTGGCAGGATGCCCAGAAACAGCGGGAGCTCCTTGAGAGCGCCTCACTCACGTCGACCAACAACGATTTCTACACGTATCGGTATCTCGCGAGCCAGGCCTTCCTCCCCGGGTACAACTTCCCGGCGATGCCGCTGCTTGCCTGGATCCCGGACCCGAGCGGATCGAGAAACGATTCCACGGTGATTTCTCGCTCCCGCTTCCTCGGTCTCGCAGAATTCGGTCCCCGGAACGTGATTTATCACCGCGGCCGAATCTATCGGGTAGACCGTCTGAAGATCTCGGTCCAGGCGGGGGGCGCTACGGCGTCCGATAACCTCGCGACTGACTCCGTGATCGTCTGCCCGCACTGCGGCTATGCCCATGTCATGAATGGGACGGTCTATAACGAATGCGAGAACTGTGGGAACGAGCTCCATCAGGAAAACATTATTCAGGGGCTCTACCGCGTCACCATGGTCGAAACAACGGAAATCCAGCGTATTACGACGATTGATGAGAATCGCCAGAATCAGGGTTTCGACATGCAGACGCTCTACCGGTTCGGCGACACGAAGCCTGAACGGACGGAGGTGATGGAAGGGAAGAAGCCGCTCGCGACGATCAGCTACGCGCCGGCCGCCTCTATCTGGCGTGTGAATCTCGGCTGGAAGTACCGCCTGAATCAGAAGACGAAGGGCTTTGTCATCAACCCGCTTACCGGCTACTGGCGGAACGAAGGTCCCGACGCGGAAGAAAAAGAGAACAAGAAAGAGGACAAGGCTCAGAAAAACGCCAAGTCCCAGGTGATCGTCCCCTACGTGACGGATACCCGGAACATCCTTCTCTTTGAGCCGAATGTGGATCTCGGCGAAGGTGAAGACCGCCAGGTCTTCATGGCGACCCTGCAGGCCGCTCTGAAGCGGGCGATTGAGCAGTATTTCGAAATTGAGTCAAACGAAATCTCGATCGAGCCGCTTCCGGGGAATCAGGACCGGAAGAGCCTCCTGATTTACGAAACGGGTGAAGGCGGTGCCGGAATCCTCCGCGAGATCAGCAAGGATCCGAAGACTTACCTTCGGGCTCTCGCGCGCGAAGCGCTTTCCCTTATGCATTACGAGTTTAAGAACGTGAAGCGGCTGAAGGTTGAAGACCTCGTGGATACGAAGGAAAGCTGCGCGGATGGCTGCTACAGCTGCCTTCTCACGTACTTCAATCAGCCGGAGCATGAGCTCATCCATCGGCGCGATCCGAAGGTTCTCGAGTTCCTCGTGGGACTCGCGAATACGGAAGGGACAGCAGCGGCTCCTGAAACCGTGAAACTTTTTCCGATGTCATCAGACAAAAATGGCGAAAGCAATACTCCAATGGGTCACTTCCAGGTCTGGGCCGTCGAATATGGATACCGCGTTCCGGATAAGATTCCGAAGACCTTCAAGGCGCTTGGTCTCAAATTTGACGGTGCTTATACCGACGCCCTCTGCTGCGTGTCGTTCACACCTGTGAGTGATGACGCGCGGGAGAGTCTCGCTGACTTCGGCTGGGATGTACTGGATCTCAGTAACGAGGACAGCTGGGGCACAGTCATGAGCACTCGCCCTGATCTGAAAAGCAGCAACTAAGTTATTTACGGCAGAAAAATATGAGTAATACGTTCCTTCCCGGCAATCTCGTCCAGGCCCGCGGCCGCACCTGGGTTGTTCAGTCTGGTTCTGAAGACGACTGGCTGAAGCTCCGCCCGATCGGAGGCGCCGATGATGAAATCACAGAGCTGATGCCGCAGCTCGAACGGGAACCGGTGGAACTCGCTCAGTTCCCGCTCCCCGATCCGACGAAATTCGGAACGCTTTATTCTTCTGCCGAGCTGCTCTACGACGCGCTCCGCTTCCAGCTTCGAAGCGGCGCCGGTCCCTTCCGGTCTTTCGGCAGTATCGCGGTTGAGCCGCGCTCGTATCAGCTGGTGCCCCTTCTCATGGCAATGCGACAGAAAACTGTGCGCCTGCTGATCGCGGATGACGTCGGTATCGGTAAGACGATTGAGGCCGGGCTCATTGTCCGCGAGATGCTGGACCGCGGCGAAATTACGAAGTTCGCGGTGCTCTGCCCTCCGCATCTTGTGGAGCAGTGGGTGTCAGAGCTTTCCGATCGCTTCAATATTGAGGCGACCGCGCTGACCGGATCTTCCGCGCAGCGGCTGGAACGCCAGGTACCGCATGGTCATACGCTCTCAGACACCTTCCCCGTGCTCGTCGTGAGTCTGGATTACATCAAAAGCGATAAGCACCGCGACTATTTCTACGCGATGAATTTTGACCTCATCGTGGTGGATGAGGCGCATACCTGCGTGAAAGCTGGATCACGGGATAAGCAGCTGCGATTCGACCTGCTCCATAAACTGGCGTCGGATGCTTTCCGCCACATGATCCTTCTCACCGCAACGCCTCACTCCGGTAACGAGGACGGCTTCTATAGCCTTCTCTCGCTGCTGGATGAAAAATTCCTGGGACTGAAAGGGCGTGAAGTGAAGAGTGACGATCCTCTCCGTCAGGATCTCGCTAAACACTTCGTTCAGCGCCGCAGAAAAGATATGGAGGAATGGAAAGTCTCCGGTGCTGACCGTATGACAGGGTTCCCGACCCGTATGACGACAGAACTGAATTACCGGCTGACTGCCAGGTGGGATCAGTTCTTCGCGGATGTTCAGGAATACTGCCAGAAAGTGATTGACCGCGATGGGAAGAAAAATCAGCTGATCTGGTACTCAGTACTGGCTCTCTTCCGCTGCGTGTCATCCTCACCCGCCGCCGCAGTCCAGGCGCTGAATAACCGCCTGAAGAATCAGGAGGGGGATTCGGTTGAGGAAGAGGATTTCATCATCAATGACCTCGATAACGTCGATGAAGGAACAGACTCCGACGTTGAGCCGGCACTCTGGTTTGATGAGTCAGCGGAACTGAATACGCTTCTTGCGGAAGCGAGGACGCTCGCTGGAAGCAAGAACGATCCGAAGATCCGGCTCCTCGCTAAGCACGTGAAGGAACTGCTGGCGGAGGGTTTTAATCCCGTCATCTTCTGCCGCTTTGTCGCAACGGCTCAGTACGTCTACGACGCGCTGAAGGAAGAACTGAAGAAAGAGGATGATGTCGCGATTGGCTGCGTCACGGGCGAACTCGTCCCCGGCGAGCGGGAAGAGCGTGTCAATGATCTCGGCGAAAAAGAGAAGCGCGTACTTGTCGCGACAGACTGCCTCTCTGAAGGTATCAATCTGCAGGATCTTTTCACGGCTGTGGTTCACTATGACCTCGCCTGGAACCCAACCCGCCACGAACAGCGTGAGGGTCGCGTTGACCGTTTCGGTCAGAAGGCAAAGGAAGTCCGCTGCTCGATGATCTACGGCGAAAATAACCCCGTGGACGGCTTCATCCTGAAGGTCATTCTGAGAAAGAGTGAGGAGATCAAGAAGGATCTCGGCGTGATTGTGCCGATCCCGGAAAAGAAGGAAGCGATTGATAAGGCGCTTCTCCGCGCTTCGCTCTTCAGGGATCGGAATGGACAGTTCAATTACGATGATCAGCAGATGTCGCTCTTCACCTCAGAAGACCTCGGTGACATGAATACAGTGTGGACGAACGCACTCGAAAAAATGAAGCAGCAGCGCACTGTGTTTGCCCAGCAGTCTATTCATCCGGAAGATATTTATCCTCTTTGGGAAGCCCAGCAAAAAGCCCTTGGCAGCCACGCGGACGTGGAAAAGTTCTCAAAGTCAGCCTGCGCATCACTCGGCGCTCAGCTTGAGCCTCTGAAGAACAATCGCTACCGTTTCCCGTTGGTGTCGCTGCAGAACAAGTCGCTTGTCGCCCGTTTTGAGGATGAGGGCTTCGAAAATAACGACATCATCGACTTCGACACCCTGCACCGTACCTCTCCCTTCATCAATACCCTCTCTGAAGGTGTTGTCGATGAAGCTCTGAGGGAAGAAAGCCGCCTGATCTCCCGGACAGCTATTGCTCAGACGTCTGAGGTCTCCGCTGTGACCCGTGTATATCTCCTGCGTCTTCGATACCAGATCCGCATTGCCTACCGGAATCAGACAAGACGTTATCTGCTTTCAGAGGAAATCCAGCCGGTTGCAGTGACCGGTATCCGGGATCCCAAATGGGAATCCTCTGAAACCGCTCAGTCGCTTCTTACTCTGAGCGCGAGCGGTAATTTCACGTCTGTTGTGGCGGAGAAGCAGATTCGCTCTGCCATGGACTTTATTGCGTCTCAGAAAGAGGCAATTGAAGTCTTTGCCAAGGAACGTGCGGAGCAGCTGAAAACGGATCACCAGAAGGTAAAGGAATACTCAGCGGAGGGATCCGTCACGGAAGTTGCCCCCTGTCTCCCGATTGATGTCATGGGTGTCTTTGTACTGATGCCTGCTGATGAAGAATGAGATTGAACCATGAAGAAAACCAATAAGAAATTTAATTCCACCTGCTGCGATATTCAGGGTGCTCTCTTTCTTCCAGATCAGATTCAGCAAGCTTTTCTTGGGAAAAACAAGCGCCAGTCAATCGATGACTACAAAATTCTCCCGGGACTCACCCTGAAAGAGGAATGCTCACGCGCTTTCCGTATCGCTCAAGCCTCATGGGACCGATTTAAAGACACCCTGACCCGCACGGATCTCTCTGAAGCGGATCGTCTGAGCCGCACCAAGGAGTGGGGCCGGATCTTCTTTAACTCAGTGCTCGGGTACACCATTCAGTCCCAAACCATTATTGAATGCGATGAACGCCAATATCCGGTTGCATTTCTCGTCAGTAATCTCCCTGTGACGGTAGTGTCGGCTCCGGCAGGATTGGACGATGCCCGACCCGAGCTCACCGTGATTGGGGGCAGCCAGTCCAAGAAATCCGCTTTTACCCTAGATCGGAAGAGCGTCGTGTAGGGAAAGAGTGTAGATCTCGGTGGTCGC
>OGDD01001193.1_pt1 | contig 20767 bp, 20 predicted proteins | sample 1570301 | NCBI WGS metagenome assembly OGDD01 (sample SAMEA2581971, study PRJEB24529) | metagenome | biome: Human gut stool | place: China | collected 2011 | reverse complement strand
TATTCACAAATCTTATATCAGTTTTTAACGTTTACACAAAACTTGAAACGGTCTCGAAAAATTTCTCATTTTAACTTGTACTAAATCTTGACATAGAACCAGACAAAACATTCAACGTATGAAATCCAATGCCATCATGATATTCATTAACAAAAGCAGATACCTGTTTTAGCAGATAATCTGCAAATTTATCTTGTATATAAGTTTTGAAATCTGTATATGCCATATAAACAATCCTTCCTGTATTTATTTTGATTTATCGCTCTGTTCAATAAAAGGTTCTATTTCCATCTGTAGTTCTACCGGTGGAAGTGGAATTGCAAGATTATTTAGTTTCTGCTTTGAAATATTAGGCATTGAGCCTGCTGAACCATTTGCTAACCCACTAATAGTTCCTCTATACATTGGATGATTTATGAGCTGATGCAAGTATTGTGGTCTAACATTTTCCTGTGGAACTAATCTGAATATTAAATCCGGCATCATTAATTTTGGGGGCGTCTGCTTAACAAGTGCCGTCATTCCAACATATTCCAGCGTATTCTTTCGTGAAAATAGGAGATCACCTACATGCACCTCTGCTTCTTTGATAAACTGTTCAGCCAATGGCAATTGTTTGTTCTCCTCGGGCTGATATTCTCCATAAGTAACTGCACTAAGCTTTAAAATTGCCGGCAAATCACCTGTCCTTGGATAATTTTCACATGTGATACTCTTTCCGCTATCGATTGCTACAAGACAATCTTTTAAACTCACAAGAGACCAGTTCTTTGAATTGTTATCGGGATCTCCAAACATCTCGATAAATTGCGATTTGAAACTGATAAATTTTGATTTATCGCTCTGCTGGTATAACATTGCCAGTTCGTCTTGACGTTCTCGACTGCAAACCGGCATTTTAAGTTCACGCAGGTACCCTATATTGATTCCCTTTACAGCTACGCCCCTGATATTCTTTTCCATATCCCATTGAAGTATGGGTGACTCAAGTACTCCTCTCACATAAATCTTGTTGTATTGAGGACTAATTGTTAGTCGGGCCGTATCCTGTGTAATATTAGCATTTTCAAGACTTTCTGGTATTTCTGCTAGTCTTCCGACAGAACCTCTTATCGAAATCAGAAGATCTCCTGTACGTAATCTAGACCTCCTATACTGATAATCTAATTCCGGTGTTGTTAATAGCAGATTCGACTCATCTATGGCACCATCTTGCATATCCTTAACCTTTACCACTGGGACTCCACCAGGACAGCCATGTCCAGGCTTTACGATTCCATAAGTAATTGGTCTTTCCTCCTCGACCATTTTTCCTAAAGTTGTCACTCTGCCTTCATCAAATGCTCGCTGTATGTCCCCGATAAATTGCGATAGCTACCCGATATACTTTCTATGTGACTCCTTGACATTATTTTGATTAACCATACTATATTGTAATGTCGTGTCAATACTCTGATGTCCCAGTAACTGTTGCACTTGCTCAATTGGCATTCCTTTATCGATTGCTGCTGTAGCGAGCGTCCGCCGGAACTTATGCGGATGAACCTTATCAATACTTAATCTATTTCCAAGCTCACGTAATCTTATTTCAACACCGCTAATTTGCAATCTGTTATATGGTTTTTGCAACGATACAAATAATGCCTCATTATCATCCTCTCTAGAATCCACATATTTCTGAAGGTGAAGCTTTGTCCTCGCATCAAAGTAAACTTTTCGTTGTTTATTACCCTTCCCAAGAACAATACACTCCCGATTCTGATAATCAATATCCTTCTTGTTTAGCTTAACTAACTCGCCTACTCTCATACCTGTAGAAGCCAGCAAATCAATGAGTGCAAGATCACGAATCCCCTCACATTCATCACGCATGAGCTCTAAATCTTCATCTGAATACGTTTCTTTAACTGTTTTACAGGTTTTCACTTTGTGAATTCTTCTTACTGGGCTCTTTACAACATAGTCCTCGTCTTCTAACCACGAAAAAAAACTCGATAATATCCTCCGAATATTATCCACTGTAACTTTACTAATATTGCTCTCTGTTTGATATCTATCCAAATAAATTCTCAGATCATCCGTTGTTATCTGAATAATATCTTTATCGATTTTTTTCATTGCATTTCTTATGGTTGAATCATAATATTTTACCGTCCTTTCAGAACATCCCTCTACTCTTTTAGCTGCAAGAAACAGCTTTATCAGATCAAGTTTATTTTCTTCATCTGAATCGGAATTTAGACAGCCCTCTAATACCTGATGGAGCTGCCCCATCTGTTCCGAATCTATAATACCCTGCATTTTTTGTTCAATTTCTTTTATTAATGATGCATTCATATTGGCTCTCCTTTTTACCAACATCCTGCTCCATTAATATTTTTAGTGTTCTTGAGTATTAATAATACTGTTCAATATAACTGTATGCTTTATCAAATACTTCCTTATCCTTAATCTTGTATTTGATCCAAATGACGCTACGTAATGCTTTTTTTACTTCATTCTTTCCCGTTGTTGTCTTTTGCCAACCATCAAATCTTACTATTTTTACGATATCATCAATATCCGTAACAATACGCTCAACAATCACCGGTGTCTTATCATTTCTAAGTCCATTGAAGAGTTCTGTAAGTGCTGCTTTACCACGATCAATCTCCTCTTCCGGTACAACTTCCTTCTCGGCTCTTGCAGCCTCCTTTGCAAGTTCCAGCAACAATTTAAGGAATTCTATACTGGTAATTAATCCTTGCTCATGTTTTTCACGTAATTCTTCCAACTTTTCTCCAAGTTTCTTGAACTTTGGATCCTGGCTATGCTTCTGAATCTTGGCAACAAGATCAATTTCAACCTTCATAGTCGTTTTCTTGATATCTTTCTGCTTTTCAATGAATTCATCAATAAGCGCTGCATCAAGTGTGAGAATATCTACATCATCATGTACTTCTCCTACTTCTATATGTTGATGAACAAGTTCAAGTGTTTTTGCCCCCAGTGCAGCCCATACAAGCTGGCCCCTGTTATCAGTAGGCTTAACAGATTCATATACCTTACTGAGCCATACATAATCATACTTAAATGGCTCAAGGAATGGATCTGGAGACAGAGCATTCCAAGCTTTATTCAGCACACGATAATCTGCTGCAAACTCATCTTTTATTTTATTGTTCGGTAAACACTCCTGTGCTGCTAACAGACCTTCCCAGCCTTCAATAGTGCGATCTACTCCCATAAAATAGCTCAGGCACTTACGCATCAAAGCCGGTACCTGTTTCTTTACCTCTTCGATATTTGTTACAACCTTCTTCATTCCGGCTTCATCAAAATTAAGAGCTTTAGCAACATTATCGAAAATACCAATGTAATCTACAATCAGTCCGTTGGTTTTACCTTCGTCATAAGTACGATTAACTCTACAAATAGCCTGCAAAAGATTATGATCTTTCATAGGTTTGTCGAGATACATTACTTGAAGAATAGGTGCATCGAATCCAGTAAGAAGCTTATTCGTAACAATTACAAACTTGAGTGGATCGTTTGGTTCTCTAAAACGATCCAGAACCTTTGCTTCCTCATCACGATTCCTCTTGTACTTTTTATATCGACCAGCTTTGTCATCACCAGTAGTCATAACAATCGTTGACTGTTCCGGTGGCACAAGCTTATCCAGTTCTTCTTTGTACATAAGGCAGCATTCACGATCATATACAACAATCTGTGCTTTATATCCATTTGGTTCAATCTTTGTTTTATAATGATTTACAATATGCTCGACAACCTTCTTTATACGCTTTTTATCATACATGATTGAGCGCATTGTAACATTCTTAGAAAGTTCAGCCCTATCTTCGTCAGACAAACCATCTGTCATTTCTTCAAATTCTTCATTTAATGCATCTTTATCTACATGAAGATCGATCGGTACCGGTTCAAAATTAAGTGGTAAAGTGGCTTTATCCCTGATAGAATCCGAAAAAGAATATTTACTCATGTATCCACTCTTATCTTCAATGGCTCCAAATGTCTTGAAGGTATTTTTATCCAAACGATTAATTGGAGTACCAGTCAAACCGAAGAAGAATGCATTAGGTAATGCCAGACGCATCTTCTCACCTAGATCACCTTCCTGAGTACGGTGAGCCTCATCTACCATAAGAATAATGTTATCGCGTGAATTCAACGCTTTCTCAACATCGCCAAACCGGAAAATTGTCGTTATAGCTATCTTACGCATATCCTGCTCAAAGAAATTCATCAATTCTTCTTTAGTTGAAAGTGACTGTAAATTAGGAATATCTGCTGCATTGAAATCTCCAGTAATCTGCGTTTCCAAATCAATACGATCATCTACAATTACAACCGTTGGATTCTGAAGATCAGGCATCATACGTAACTTCTGAGCTGCGAATACCATAAGCAATGATTTTCCTGAACCCTGAAAATGCCAAATGAGTCCTTGCTTAGGATAACCAGCCTTTACACGTTCTACTATCAGATTAGCAGCTTCATACTGCTGATATCTGCAAATCACTTTTATCTTGCGATGCTTTTTGTCAGTAGAAAACAAAGTGAAGAATTGCATGATATCCATTACCTTATCAGGGGTAATCATATCCGCAATACTAATTTTAACATCTGCCAAACTGCCTTCCACTTTATGATCCGGCGTATGCCAAGGTCCCCACTTTGTGAGCGGCATGTTGATTGAACCATATCTATAGCACTTTCCTTCAGAAGCAAAGTTAAAAACATTTGGTACAAACATTTCTGGAACTGACTTCTCATAATCTGAAATATCCTGAGCTCCATCAAGCCATGAAATCGCATTACGTACAGGTGTTTTTAACTCTCCAATAGCGACCGGAAATCCGTTTATAAGAAGAACAATATCAAATCTTTTTCCATTTTCAATAGTTGGATATATCCACTGGTTAGTAACCACATACTCATTTTGAGCCAATGCTTCTTTTGTTATGGTGCCAAAATACTTTATCGGTGTAGGCCTTCCATCCTTGCCAAAAGGAAACGAATTTTCCTCAAACAATTTTCGCTTGAACACTTCATTCTGTGCGACAAGGTTATCGCTTGGAAATGGCTGCAACATTGCACGAAGCTTATAAATCACTTCATCAGCTCTTGACGGTTCTTCTGCGATCTCAGGATTCAAACGAATCAATGCGTTTTTAACCATAGGCTCAACAATTACATCTGTATAATCTCTATGGAGCTCATCAGCCGGTATATACTTCCAGCCATTCTTTTTCAGTGTATCAATAAACATCTGTTCCACTGTATTATCTTCATTAAATTGTGGCATATATTAATCCTCCTTATCAGTATTCTGTGCCATAAAAACTCGCATTAAATTGTTAATATCTTCTATGGCTTGTTTCAGTTCAAATTTTGATTTATCGCTCTGTTTTACAAAAACAGAAAACTCTTTTTGCATCTCTATTGGTGGAATTGGGATATTTAATGCTGCCAAAATCTGCTGATTCAAATTTTGTATATTTGCTCCTCTTCCAGCCATTTTTGCACGTACTGAATCCGTTTTGAAAAATCTAAGCAAATAATCCGTCAAAAGTTCTTCTCTTTCTTTTCTGTATCTAATGCAAAATCCACTATATACAACTGGTTCATCTCCTGGATAGACTACCACAGAACGCCCAACAAGTGCCCTATTTCCATTTGATCGAACAAATACAATATCTCCATTTTGCAGAAGATAGTCAGTGTTAGGTCTCTCCTTCAATGACACCATTGGCAAAACTGACATATCATCAATTACTGCATTATCCTGAAAATCTGCAACCCCCAGACAATGCATTTCTACACCACAATCTTTACTACTATAATTCATACCATTTTTGCACTTTCCAGTCTGCAATAATGGAATCGTTCTCCATCCTTTTTCATTTTCTATCGGATCTCCAAACATCTCGATAAATTGCGATTTTACCAATTCATCAGTTTGCAAAAGCAAATCTTTATACGCTGATTTTGTATCCTCGAATGCCCACATCATTTCACATAGTTTTTTCTGCTCATCGATTTGTGGCAACTCAAATTCATATTTTTCAAAATCAGACCAGTTTAAGAAAAAGTTTGTAGAACCTTTTTTATTTTCTTCTGCGAACTTCCAAAAGTGATCTGTCTGAAAAATAAACGGAATAAAGCGTTGCATTAATACGTTTTCATCTTTTGTTCTACAAACATAGCTGACATCAGAACATATACCTTCGAAATCTACAATTCCCGCTTTTCTCAAGTGAGGATTTCTTGACATAAGAAGAACATCACCTGGTTGAAATCTCATGTGAAAAGCCGGTCCAATTGTGCTTTCTTTAATGATTCCTTTTTTAGTGATTTGAATTTCTCCGCTATCAAAATGTTCACCGCCTATATAATATTTCAAATCGGTATTATCCTTATCAACTTTATCTTTGATTCGAGCAACAACATCTTTTAATAATACTTTAGGCATTTTCTTCACCGCCTTCCTGCAGTAAATCATTTAATATGTTAAATTCATTACTGACGCTATTAGAGCTCCGACTCCAATTATCAATAGCTTCTTCTATATTGATCTCTTCTTCACTTTCTTCCGAAACTCCTGACACATATTTAGGAATTCCAAGAGAATAATTATTGGCCGCTATTTCCTCAATATCCGCAATATTTGAAAATCCCTCTTCTACGGAATAATTTTTGTATACTTTAGCAATTCTACGTATATGCTCTGGTTCCAAGTAGCTTTGTGCATTTTTTCTTGTAACCTCATTTTTCGCATTTATAAAAAGAATTTTTTTTCTTCTCTGTGACGTCTTTTTACTTCTGCAAATGATGATACAGGCTTCCATAGGTGAATTATAAAATAGACTTTTCCCTATTCCTATAACAGCTTCAACCAAATCCAATTGAACCAGCACCTTTCTCATGCTTAATTCATCATTTCTCGAAAGTACTCCATGTGGAAATAAAATCGCACATCGTCCTGTTGTAGGATTCATACTCTTCAAAATGTGCTGAAAAAATGCATAATCAGCCCGTCCCTGCGGTGGCGTACCTAAAAAATTACGTCCATATTTATCTGATTCAAATGCTGTTCTATCCCATTTTTTTATGGAATATGGAGGATTGGCTAGCACCAAGTCAAACTGCTGCAACTTGTTGTGATCAGTAAAGGCCGGTGTTTTCAATGTATCTGCATTTACAATCTTAAAATCCTGTACTCCATGAAGAATAAGATTCATTCTCGCTATAGCTGCCGTAAGTGTTACAATTTCTTGTCCATAAATTTCAAGATTACGCCATTCCTTGTTCTGTTGTTTTAAATATGCAACAGCTGAAATGAGCATTCCTGCACTTCCACAAGTTGGATCATAAATCGACTCACCTGACTGAGGCTCTAGCATTTCTGTCATAAGTTCTACCACTGTACGATTTGTATAAAATTCCTGAGCTGTATGCCCACTGTCATCCGCAAATTGCTTGATCAGGTATTCATATCCTTGACCTAATTCATCAGCCGGACAATTTGCTATACTCAATGTTCTTGAACTGAAATGTTCCATTAAATCCTTAAGTAACCTGTCTGGCAAACGGTTTTTATTTGTCCAAGATGCATCGCCAAAGATACCCTGAAGTTTCTCCGGATTTGCAGTTTCAATCTTATGAAAAGCTTCAGCGATTGCCTTTCCAACATCCTGTGAAACATTTCTGACATCGCTCCAATGAGCACCTTCTGGTATTTTGAACTGGTGACTTTCATCCCACTCTAATGCTTCTTCTCCATATTCTTCTTCTGCTTTTTCACTTTCTTCGTCATAGACATCACTAAGACGTTTAAAAAATAGCAGTGGAAAAATATACTGTTTATATGCTCCTGCATCTACATGTGTACGAAGTAATACTGCAGATCCCCAGAGGTATTTTTCTAGTTCATCTATCGTAATTTTACTGCTCATTTAGATACCCTCCTTCTACCAACAATGTTTTCATCTTTGTTTCTGCTTTTTTCACATTCTCTAACGCTTTAAAGTAATTTTCTCTTACTATAGCTGGTGAAACGACTTTTTGTTTTTTCTTCTCTATGTAAGTGTTTACAGCTAACGTGTTACCTGCGTTATCAAGCTCACCAATTGTAACAATCTTGCATTTTTCAACTACATCTTGGTAGTCCTGATAAAGCTTATAAACTTCCTGTATATCTTTCTCCTCCATCTCGTTTTGTGCACGCTTCGGAGTGTAAATCTTGGTTGCATCAATTAAACAGATCTTGCCTTTATGCTTTGGCTTTTTATGATTATTCAAGAAAATAATGCATGCTGAAACGCCGGTTCCATAAAATACACCACCTGCCAAAGCAATAACTGTTTCGATCATGTCACTTTTTATCAATTGTTCTCTTATATCGCCTTCTTTTCCTCCATGGAATAAAACTCCTTGTGGCAATACTACAGCCACTTTACCTTCCATAGGTTTCATAGACTTTATCATATGCTGAAGCCACGCATAGTCAGCATTTGAATCAGAAGGGGATCCCCACATATTACGGCCATACTTATCTGTTTCAAAACTATCTGCGCCCCATTTTTCCTGACCGAAAGGAGGATTGGCCAAGACGCAATTAAACTTCATCAACTGATTATGTTCAATAAATTTAGGGGTTCTTAATGTATCACCCTGGGCAATTTTGAAATCACTCGCGCCATGCAAGAATAGGTTCATTCTTGCTATTGCAGATGTTGAAAGATTGTTCTCTTGTCCATAAATTCTTCCATATGTCATTTGACGATCATTAATATGGCGAATGGTCTCTATAAGCATACCTCCAGTTCCACATGCCGGATCATATACTGTGTCTCCCGGTTTTGGATCCATAAGCATTACCATAAGTTTAACAATCGTCCTTGGCGTGTAATACTCACCAGCGTTCTTCTTTGAAATATCCGCAAATTTCTTGATAAGGTACTCATAAGCATCACCCATCACATCGGCACTGTAATTTTGATTTCCGACCTTAAGGCTGGACATATGCTCTATTAAATTCTTAAGGCGTTCATCACTGAGCTTTGATTTATCTGTCCATGTTACATCATCAAAACTTGAAAATACTCCACTGAGTGTTTCTGGATTTGCTCTCTCAATTCCATTCATAGATTTTACAATACTTAAACCAACATCCTGGCTTGCATTTCTAATATCAATCCAGTGACAACCATCTGGTATTACAAAGCTATGGTTTTCATCGAATGCTGCAAACTCCTCATCGCCACCGGATTCTTCTAATGCCGCCTGGGTTTCCTCATCGTATACATCACTAACTCTCTTCAAAAATAAGATCGGTGTAACATAATCCTTGAATTCATCCTGATTAATAGGTCCTCGAAGAATATTACATGCCTCATACAAATGTGCAAATAATTGGTTCTTCTTTGTTTCTTCTATATTTGTTTCTGATTCCTTTAATTCCTCATCCGCAATCGCTGAAGCTGACTGTATCATTTTTTCTCGCCCTCCCGTCTTTACTTTTTTCTTAGCTGAACGCCTAATACTCACGCTCATGCCTTCACGTTTTTTCTCCATAATAGGCGGGTACTTATTTTCAAACAGAATCAAAAGTTGCATAAGTTTCTGATCCAAGAATGTCAATGCATGTTTTCTAATATCTGTTGGTATCCCATAGTAAGCCTCTGCCACACCGCCACAAATAGCCGCAAGTGTATCGCTATCCCCACCTATCGATATTGCATTTCTTATAGCGTCCTCAAAGTCTGTTGATTCAAAAAATGCCTGAAGAGCCTGCGGAACTGTATCCTGACAGGTTTCATTAAATTTATATATATCTCTGATATCATCCAATGTGAAATTCATCGGATAATAATTGTCATTAATATAATCTCTTATTTCCAAGATACTACTACCCGATTTTGCCAAGTAAATCGCAACTGCTGTAGCCTCAGCTCCTTTTATTCCTTCTGGATGATTATGAGTCACCTCTGTAACCAGCCTTGAAAGCTCCTTTGCTTCCTCTAAAGACGTAGCCGCGAAACCTGCAGGACTCACTCTCATTGCTGCGCCATTTCCGTAGCTATTATATGGCTTCGGATTGTCTGAAAACATCCAATTGTAAAAGCTACCACCATATCCACAATCCGGGTAGTTTCTTCCAACGCTCTGCATACATTCAATAGCATTTTTTGATAGATCACTATGATTAGGTTTACTTACCAAAATGGCCTGCGCAATTGCCAAACTCATGATGCTATCATCCGTTGGAAAACACTTATATGTAAGAAATTCAAAATCCTTATCTCTGTGGTTATTCCATTCAAAACGCGATCCTACAATGTCACCTATAATTGCTCCAAGCATTTAATCATCCTTCCTTCTATTTGCTTCTGATTATTCCTGTTCCAATTGATGGCTTCTTATCAATCGCTTCAAAATCAAGTTTATAATCAGTGTGTGTTATAATTTCATTAAGTTCCGTTGATGTAAATTCCGGACCAAGTATTACAAATTCGATACAGTTTAATGTTATTGGCATGTCAAAATACATCCCATCTGGTGCCTTTTCAACTAGTTTTGGAATTTTCCCTTTATGAAAACACAAAGATGCACGAATCTCATTTTCATCACTCCAAAATTCATGTTTAAAAAACGGAGAAAAAGCATCAACCTTTGATATCAAATCTATAGTTGGCAGCACAAGACTCTTCCTCAACTTAATTTCCATCCATGGTTCATCTGTAAAAATTCTCGGTATTACAATTGGTGCAATAAGATCTTGGCTCTGATCATGCTCCTTACTCAATTCTTTAACCTGCACGCAAGCCTCCGAAAACCAATTATTTAATTGTCTCTTTGCCTTCTCCACACCGTACTGAATCGGATATAAATATGCTCTTTCACAAACCTTTCCATCGTAAGTCTTGATATGTTCTTCTAGCTTTTTCTTATTAAATCCAATACAAACACCGTTATAAGTTTTATCACTATCAAAACAAAATCTATTCTCCTTGTATTTACATGGAATGTTACTCGGACGATTCATAGTATAAGCATCCCACAGCATTCTTGAATCGCCTTCTTCAGCGAAACAAGATACTAACGATATATGTTGATTTTGAGCTGCAAATTTCTGGTAATAATCAAGGATAAATTTTCTTGCTGCCTCTACAGATTCGTCACTATTCTTATTTCCCTTATATTCCTTTAAAACCTCAAAAAGCAATGTTGTATCCATTACATCATTTGAAGTAGTGCTTTCTTTAAATCTCAGTGTTCCGTATTTCAAAATACACTTAAATTTGTCTAAGCTCGTATAATGAAATATTATTTTTTCATCTTTCACTCTCTCACCTACTTATATTCTTTCTTGGAGCTCTGCTAAAACAGAACTCCATCTACTCTCTGCTTCTTGTATTGCTTTTTTATATACTTCAAATTCCCTCGTATATGTATCAGCAATTTGTTTTTGTTCTTCTACAGACGGAAGTGGAATCTCAATATTATTAAGTTCCTTATAGCTAATATTCATTACTGCAGTTCCTTGCTGTCTTGTTATCAGCATCTTTCTTCCAAGTGGGCTATCAAAAAACAATTTAAGATATGTTGTTGAAAGACTCTCATCAATTGCTCTAATAACAATCACATTTGATGAAGCGATACAAGGGTAAGTTTGTTCTTTAAAAATGGCTACCCTTATTGCAGTTCCTCGCGCCGGAATCAACAAGTCTCCATCTTTTAGCAAGTAATTGGTAACCTTTCGTTCTTCCTCTTCCAAGTGATCAAGGCTGGAATAATCAATTTCATATTCACCGATATTTGATATATTTACAACACCGATATTTCCTGTTGGATCCTTGTGGCTCACTGCCTTACCTCTAAATATCGAAGCAACCGTCCCTAATTCTTGTTTCTTAACGTTTGATTCCTGAAATCTGATCCAGTCCTCATCCTGCGATTCAAAAATCCTATCAACATTCCAGTCACCCATATCCGTAAGTTCATCTTCCAACACAAATGTATCGTCCTGAACTACCAGCCTACCGATACCATCCTTACGAGGATTCTTTGTATTAGTTACATATCTTTTAATGGTAACCTCATCTGTCCGCCCTGTAGTAATTGTTAACAAATAGGCCTTTACAGCAGTGTTTTCAAATATCCCTGATGGCAATTCCGCAATTTCCTTTATGCAGTACATTGATTGAAGGAACTCACGAAGTTCTTTTACCCTTCCTCCACCAAACGTAATCTTTGCAGGTAAAACAATAGATAATATTCCCTCACTCTTTAAATGTAACGCTAGATTCTCTGCCGCAATCATATCGTACTCTCTGCAGATAAATGTGGATTGTTCATCTGCTTTATCTCTGACTCCAAATATCGGCACAGCCAAAATAAGATCAAACTTTTCTGATGTAAATTCATATTCATAAATACTTGTCTGTTTGACGTCAACCATCTCGTTATCACTAAACATTTCATTCAAAATTTTATAATAGAAGTTATCCATTGTTGTCAGCGTAAAATGAGAATCGCCATGAACCTCTACTAGTCTTTCCAAACAAGGTGAAAATTTCTCTGCTTCCGGAATAAGGACTTCCTGAAAGCCCTCTATGAAGTTCTTTTCCATTTCATCAATAAGGGCTTCTGGAATCCTAAATTTAGATCTTCGATCACCATATTCAATGATATCGGTCCAAGTCACATCCTCGAAATTTTTAAGAGTTCTATAAATATCATAAAAACGTTCTTTGTCCGGAAATGGATTAACAATCCCAAAATCATCAGCTACGTTTCTCATAAGTTCATATAATTCTTCATCATTTAACTCGCATGGGTTGAAATCTTCATCAACCGCTGCGCTTTGTAAATCCATCGTTTTCTTAAGAACTGCCAGCGTCCTTTCATATTCATTAGGTGTGTTGTTTCCTCTTATAGCGTTGAAAAAGGAGTACAATCTATCGATTCTTCTGTTATTGCTTTTCATCGTATTTACCTCCTCTGAGTGTAGTTCTATTTAACCTTGTATCGATAGTGTATCATCAACTTTGTTCTTTGTCAATATATTTTGGTATTTTAATACCAAAATATTATTATGTCCATCTCCACACATTTGCCATATAAGTACGCAACCGCTATTTCCCCATATTTTTTCTCGAATACAACCGGGATTTTCGCGCATTTATACCTTATTTCAAAAACAATACACATATGCGCATTACTTTTTGGCATAAAAAAATCGAGATTTTTTCAATCTCGAAATGTATATATCGCCCTCTAAGCCGCATAAATACGGCATTTCTTGTTGTTTCTTTCTGCGACTTCAACACCTTCATTAAACATATCTACTGAAAAAATTACTCTTATTTCGCCATTCTTCAATTTTTGTATTGCAACATTTCGTTTCTCAGTATATTCCCCACTTGCATCACTAAATACAGCAACTGACGGTATTCCTCTTGATGAAAATTCTTTTGCCATCTCTCTTGCATGCTCCTTGGAACAACAGAATCCAAGAGCCTGCCTTGAACCATATTTACAGTAATATTTATAAATCAGCTCATATCTGTGAACATTTCCGATATATGTTTCATTCAATTCTTTTTCATCATATCTTCCCCTTACAATGTGTAGTTTTGAATAATCAGTATCATCAAAAATCCCATAATAATGAAATGGTACGAGCATTCCCTTATTAATTGCTTCCTTTAATGAAATCTCATAAGGCACATTATAATCACAGATTTCATATATATTACGGCCATCCATTCTCTCTGGAGTCGCTGTAAGTCCCAAAAGGAACTGTGGGTTAAAATAATTTACAATCCTTTGATACTGGTCATTAATTGCATGATGGAATTCATCAATTACAATATAATTAAAATAATCCGAAGCAAAATACTTATTATTCAAGTATTCATTCCTGCCAAGTGTTGCAACCGAAGCAAAAATTACCGATTTATCTGTGCATTTGCTTTCTCCATCAAAAAATCCATAATCATCTGAATTTCTGACATTCTTAAAAGATTCTGCCGCCTGCTTTAGAATTTCTTCTCTATGTGCCACAAATAGTACTCTCTCATATTTCTTTGAGTCAAATGCTGCAAGATATGTTTTTCCAACACCTGTAGCAGCCTGAACTAAAGCCCTTCTTGCGCCCTCTGCCCTAGTGTTTTCCAGTGAACATAAAGCTTCTATCTGTACCCCTCTTGGTTCAAATAAAACTATATTATTTGAAGTTTTACTATCCTGCAAATCATATCTATCCAGATCCTTTGATACAGCTGGACGATGCCAGTTTTTTGAATATCTTTTTAGTTCATCATCATCTATTACCACGGAATGGTTTTCAAATAAATCAACAAATGTATTGTAAAATTTTTCATAGTTTTGGGTATCTGTTTTGCTACTAAATCGATAATTCCATTCAATACCAGATGTCAATGCACTCCTTGAAATATTTGACGACCCAATGTATATCGTACTGTACTCTTTATAATGAAACATGTATGATTTCGGATGAAATGAACGGTTTTTTTCATTATAGAAGCGTAAATCTACCTGTTCACCAAGCTTATACTTGATAAGATACAATGCTGATGGCTGTGTTATGCCTAGATAGTTTCCTGTAAGAATTCTGATTTTTGCTCCTCGTTTCAACGCATTATCAAGTTCACCAAGCAACATCCTGACACCAGATTCCATCAGAAAAGAAACAACAATATCCACACTATCAGCCTGTTTTAAACTATTAATCAACTGATAATACAGATACATTCTCTTGTCTTGGCCACCAGTTATTGCATCCGTCCAATATTCCATTCCATAAATATCATCTAATTCTTTTGCAGTATTAAGTTCAACCATTTTTCCCCTCCACGCCCAGGTCTTACATCATATGTAATCCACACTTCCTTCAATTTAATATTTTCTATATTCTGAACAAATTTATTAAACTTATCTTCTGTAAAATCTGTAAAATAACGTCCATTTCTCTCTCCTTCAAAATCACCATACTTGAAAGATGTGTAAATGATTCCATCTCTTTTTAATGCCTTTATCATTTTTCCAAACACCACTTTAAGTTCATTCATTGGAAGATGAAGTATTGAAGCACATGCCCATATTCCATCGTATTTTTCTATTTTGTCAAGTTCTTTAAAAAACATTTTTTTACTTTTATGCCCGTATAGTCTCTTGCAATACGACATAATTCCTCCGAACCATCTATTGCATCAACCTTAAAATTTTGGCTCAAAAAATATTTTGTATCTCTTCCAGAACCACAACCAAAATCAAGAATATATCCCTGCTCAGGCAACACTTTCTGAAAATGTTTCTGCGTGTCATGGAAATCCACATCCATTGTTGTTTCTGCAAAACTGCTGGCATTTTTATTGTAATAATCTAAAGTCCTATTTTCACTCATATCTATTTGTGGTTTCCTTTTTATGATTTACTAATTTTATGTCATTATATCATGAAATTATTATAACATTTGTTATTAGTATCCTCAATTATTGCTTTCCAAAAATAGTTCGACTATTTTATTTTCATATTAATTCTTTATGCTGTGAATCACACAATTTTGTATCATCCGTACCAGTAGCAATAATCCTGCACACAACCCCTCCATCAACTACAAATACTACCTTTCCCTTCGCCTTATCTCCAATCTTATCATACAGCCTGCCTGCACTCATAGATTCACCCTTTACAGTAAAAGGACTGTTAGCCACATATCCTATCTTTCCAAGTCCTTTTATCTTTACCTGTATTGCTTCCTTGTCGTACTCATTATCCGGCTCTTTTTCAAGTTTTACTTTCATTCCTTTTTCCATAAAATCACTGCCAAAATAATGGCTGCAACCTGCTATTGTAAAATAAAGTTCTTCCATAATGGTCTCCTCTCCGCAAAACTTTATTGGCTTTACCAGTCTTCTCCGTACTCATCCATTGCATCATCTACACCATCAGCATAATCGCTATCTCTGTCATATCTATCATAGTCATAATCACCATCCATATAGATATCGTCATAGCCATCATCATAAGAGTCATATGTACTCTTCTTTGTCGTTGTACTCTTTTTTGTGCCGCTGCTATATGATGACTTGTTTGTTGAATTTGATTTATTATTGTAACTACTGTTTGAACCAGAGTTACTTGTGCTACTCTTAGAAGTACTGCCAGATGATTTATTGCTATATGATGAACTGCTATGGGATGTACTGCTTCCCGTATATGGTTTATGCAGATAACAATAACTGCTTCCACTTGCCTGCTTATTATCACATCCCGCCTTAATGCACTTAGGCTCACTTGCTTCACCTATTGAACCTATTACAAACAGAACACCTATTATCACAAAAAATATTGTCAGTCCCTGTCCAAATGAATTCTTTCTCATATTAATAGCTCTGCCTTTCCGCTGCCTGCAAACTTTGGGGCGTATCCACAAAGTTGCGTGTGAAAAATTTATTTTTCACACTAGCCTCCTTTGCAAAAAACTCAGTCAAAATCATAATCATCCGGGTCTAATCCTGCTTCTTCCAATGCCTCAGCTCTGTCATCAGTATCCATAAGTTCTAATTCATCTACATCCAGTCCTGCTGCCATAGCATCAATCTCAAAATCCTCTTTTGTGTCATCCTCGAAGTCTCCGGCATCTCCAAATAATGCTTCATGTTCTTCCCTGCTGGTACAAAGCATTTCTTCTGCATACATCATTTCTGTGCTATCTATTTCTCCATCGCCATTTAAATCCATCCAATTTCTCATTGCCATACCTCCTGTAATCAAGAATTATCAAGGTTATTTGTTTCTTTCTGATTATATAGTACTACTTATGCTGTCCTATAATCATCACTTGCATATCGAATCTTTGTTCTTTTACCTGATTATTCATCATATTCTTCAAGTTGCTGTTCTATTTTCTCTTCTTTGTGATCAATTATATCCGCTATCATAAGTACTATCTCTGACACTGCCACTAATATTAATCCAGTCTTTGCAAGTGTCTTTCCAACGGAATCATCTGTTTTCTTTGCCGCCTCAGCACTTTTTCCAAGCAGTCCTATCAATCCTATATTTGCCAGTCGCTGTAAATTCCTATTTATAGATTTATTTTCCCTATGAATTTCTCTTAATATTGTTTTATTTGTCATGGTAATCATCCTCCTTATTTTCAACCAACCATGTCTTCTACTATATGCATATTCTCTTCCTGCCCATTATCTACAGGCTGCATTTTTGTCACTTCACTATGTTCTGGAACTTCCATTATATCTTCAATTTCCGCCAGATTATCTTCACAGGTATCAGCCAGGGATTCACAATCAATGTAATCTGTCAATGCATACAGGCAGTTAAGTTCTTTCGTTTTTGCCTTCTTCTCAAGTCTCAACTCTTTAAGCCTCTTAAATACCTTATATCCCTGCGCGACATTGCAATTAGCATCTTCTGTTCCCAAAAGAATATTTTCAATCTCAGCATCTATCTCTTTGATGTCTATCTGTAGATTTGTTATATAATGTCCGGCATTTCTATAAAACTCTGCCTGCTGTCTTGCAAATGATAACCAGTCATTTTCTTTCCCATCAAACGGAGTGTAACTTCTTTCTTCTGCCATTGTTTCTTCACCATCCTTTTCATCAAATGTTGGTTCAATGCTGTATCTTTGCTTTGTATCTGAACTGTCGGAAGCTATTCTATGTAAATCAGCTCTTTGCAATCTCCTGTCTTTGAGCACGCAATTTTCAAACAACTCTTCGTATTTTCTAGGTTTATACTTTCTTGTTTCCAATCCTTTGATACTTTTTAATGCCTGCTTCGCCCTAGTGACATTGGCATTCGTTCCAAAGCCGGTTTGAAAATACTCGATTCTCTGCAATTCATCCTTGATATCTCTTCTGTTTTCCCTACACACCCTCAGTAGTTCAACCAGATCAGCGGCTTCATTATCATCTGTCTCACATAATTCAATATAATGAAGAATATCGCATATCTTCTGGTCTATATCTGAATGCTTTTTCGACAGCTCCTCCCTATAATCTTTCAAACCCTCTACAAGGTATGTAAAATGTGTAAGATATTCTGCCCAGTCCATTTCTGACAGATCATACGATGCAACATTTTTCTCAATCGGTTCTGTTACCTCATCATATGTTAATTCTTTTATTGGTGAAATGTATTCATCATCGTTATTTTCTTCCTGTTCTTCTACATGTAATGCACCAGAATTGTCGTCCATTTCATTACTGACTGATGCTTCTGTGCTCATGTCTTCCTCTGTTTCTTCAATCGGAACCATACAATAAAATGATGCTTTCTTTCCTACACATATACGGCTGTTCGCCTGTGCAAATGTAAATACTGTTGCATCCTGTTCTCCTGCCACTGCTACCAACTGGTCTGATTTATCAGTTCTATAATAATGACCACTATAGTCCATTATGTAATATAAAGAATCCGTTCCCATAGACACCTCCTATTCTAATGTCCCATCATTTCTGCATACATCGTAATATTCACACATAATGCAGCATCCTCTGAATTCCTTAGCATGTAATACTGTTTTTTTAATCCAATACCATAACCTATCCACTCTGCTACCTCATCTGCTTCAAAAAAAATAAGAACCAGTAAGAGTTTATCTCTTATCTGATTCTTATTATAAAAGCTAAGGTGTCCCATAAACACACCTTGCATATCGAATTTTCGTTCTTATTTTTTATATTGTTTTATCAATCTGTCAATTTCAGCATTCATCATTTCAACCACATTTTGTGGCCCTGCAAGCGTTACTCCCTCACCAAGACCTATAATCCACGCCAGAAACTGCCTGCTGACTGCAACCTCCACATTGACTACAAAGCGTTTATCATCCAATCTGATCATGGATACATCTTTGCCAAAGCGGTCTATCATAACACCAGCAAAAGAATTGTCGCATTCAATGCGCACCCACTCTTCTTTGCCTCCATACATGCCAAACATTTTTCTGGCGTATGCAGCCATATCAAATGATTTAAATGCCTGCCTTCCTTCTCTTCCTTTGCCATTTGACTTGATATAAAGCATTTTATCTACACGAAAATGTTTTATTATTCCCTCATTACTGTCATACGCAATTAAGTAATAATTTTCATCATCCCAGGATAGTGACCATGGGCTGACCTCATAAAGTGCTCCATCATGGCGCAGTTCCATCTTCTTGTCAACGTTCCATTGAAAATACTGGAATGTTATCCTCGAATTTTCTGCTATTGCTGTATGTATCCTGTCAACATTGTAATAAATGCTCTCATTCATCGTCTTTACACGACCAGTCACAAATACCTGCCTGTGTAACTGTGATGCCTCGTACTTACTGGCAAGTCCTTCTATCTTTTTTATAAGCTCATTTGACTTCTTAGCTGTAATAAATTTTGCCGACTGCACAGAATCAACCAATAATTTTAATTCTGCAAGTTCAAACTGTCTGTTCCCTATATGATAGGAATATGTCCTGTCTTCCTGCGTTCCTATAACATCCAGACCATACACTCTTAAATTTTCAATGTCATTATATAAGCTTTTGCGTTCCGCACTTATGTCATACGCAGCGAGTGCTTCAATAATCTCCGGCATGGTAATACTGTGCGTTTCATCCGTCCGCTCCAGAAGAATTTTCATAAGATATATCAATTTCAATTTCTGATTTGATGATTTAGGCATAATGTACCTCCAAACTTTCAGATAAAACAAAAAACTTCTCTTATATGATACCATAAATAACCATATAAGAGAAGTTCCTTCATTCTTGCAAGTCCTAATGTCGGTACACTTTAATATTTTATCTGCATGTGCTACTTTGCAGAGCAACATATCACAATTAAAACCAGTACTACAATAGCAATTATCAATAAAACCGGCTGGGTAAATAACCATAATACTGCGAATAACAATACAAAAAATCCTACAAACTTACCTATTGCAGCTATTCCTGAATAATCCCCATCACAAGCAGCAATGATTGAACCGACAACAACTATTAAAATAAACGCTAATATATGCATAACTGCCACCTCCGTAAAAATTCATGCTTTAACTCATGTATCTGTTCCTTATGCTTTATTTATAGCACTTTATACTGTCCAATAATCATCTCTTGCGCATCGAATTAATGTTCTGTATTTCGATAAAACTGTACAAAAAAAGGACGCAGAATCTCTTCCACGTCCTCACATCTATCTGGCTTTATCTTCTCTTACCTTCGGTGCTGTGTCCCTGATACCATATACTGTGAACCGGTTATCCAAATCAACATTTGTCTGATGGTTAAAAATGTTAAGCGAACCATTTACAAAAAGCTCCAGTGACAATGCAATGTCGATATACAACCTTCTCACACAGCGGTCAATGATTGACTTCTATCTAGAATTTAAGCTGTCCCCGATGCACTGCTATCTGAAAGAATCTCAAATGGCGGTCCGATATACCTTTGTGTGCTCCATATTAATCTTACATATTAGATAAATGCATGTAAAATTTCTTTTACATAGCTTAATTGCGGTCTATTTAGCTTGTTTCTTGACTACTCAGGAAAAATATTTCTACCCTCGCCCCACCTGTATTTTCAGAATTTGAAAGTTTAATACCTCCACCATATTTTTCAGCCACAGTTTTTGCAAAAAATAGTCCCATCCCATAATGGGCTTCGCCATTTCTACTTGTGTCATCCATAAAAAACTGCTCTGTGCCATGCAATAATGCT
>OGDD01001192.1_pt1 | contig 20768 bp, 13 predicted proteins | sample 1570301 | NCBI WGS metagenome assembly OGDD01 (sample SAMEA2581971, study PRJEB24529) | metagenome | biome: Human gut stool | place: China | collected 2011 | reverse complement strand
GGATTTCGGGACACCATCAATTGGATGAATATCTATTTTGGCTGTATTTTCATACCCCACATCCGCATGAAGTAAATCATATAAATATCCGATTGGAGCATCCGGTATTATGTGTTTTTCCACTGGTGAATACACAAATTGCCCCAACCGATTTCCCTGCATTTTCATCAGGTGTTCCATTTTTTCAAAATCCTCACGCATCATTGCAACATCAACATCATCATCCCATGGAATAAATCCCTGATGTCTGACTGCGCCTAATGCACTTCCTCCTACCAGAAAAAATGTTACCCCGTTCTCCTGTGTAAACTCTTGAAAAGCTAACAGCATTTCTACTAATCGCTGCTGCAATTCTTCTAATCCATCTTCCATTGCAGTTATTCTCCATCGCTACCAATGCACACATAATCATTATAAATTATAACATACACCAATTTTCCCGTCAATTTACTACCAGCTATAACTTTCCGCCCATATATCATTTCTGTTGTGCTAACATAACTGTCTCAAAGTCAAGTGTATGTATATACTGCATTTCTTCCTGTTTCTTTTTTATTGCATCACTGATATTCTCCGGCATTTTTCCAAGTAAAATCCAATCAATCACGCGATCAGAAGATCCACTGTCTATATAGTCAAAATGATTTGTAATATACTGTTCCACTTTTTCATATTCAAAGTCTTTGTTTACAATTGCCGTAAGTACTTCCTCAAAAGTATAACATACCTTGCCTGGTGCAGACTCTTCATAATCTCTGTGAAAGCCTCTGGAAAATGAATACTGTATCTTATCAAATGCAAAAAACAGCATTGGTTTTCTCATCAACGAATATTCAAAAATATTAGATGAGTAATCTGTAATCAATAAATCTACCACATAAAATAAATCATTAATATTTGGATATGTTTTTACATCCAGAAATTTATCCGAATATTTTTTTTCGATTACGATATCCTCATTTACCCACGGATGCATTTTAAACATAACCACATACTCATCTCCACAAATCTGATATAATTTTTCAAAATCTATTAACTCATACGGATAATACGCTGTTTTTTTATTTCTTCCACGATATGTTGGCGCAAAAAGAATTACTTTTTTATTTTTACACATTGGAAATTGCGTATACAATTCCTTTATTTTTTCACTCTTATGTTGTTCATCTAAATATTCATCCATACGAGGCATTCCTGTTGGAAGTACCTGTTCATCATTAATTCCCCATACTTCTGAAAAAAATGGAGCAATATTCTTTGAACCAGCAATTCCATATTTATACTGCCTATGACAAGACTGTGGTGCCGGACACCCATCATGTCCCCAGCGACTATAACCTGATGACTTAAATCCCGCTCCTGCATGCCATAATTGAACCAGCGTCGTGTCATCATCCAATTTCAGCCAGTCAAATACCGGTGCATGATCATCAATAAAGATCATACCACTCTGTGCCAGTACTTTCATGAGTTTGATCCAGCTCATTTTACTCTGTGGTTCCGCTGCAGCCGGGCGTGCAGAATATAACAGCCGATACCGACTATCAAGTTGTCTTTCTATCATCCGCTCCGAAACAGCTTTTAGATTTGACGCAATTTTATTGCTCTGTTCTGTCATAAAAAGAACTGTATTCTTTCTTCTCTTCTTATATAAAAAAGAATACCCTTTATATATTCTCCTTAAAATAGGTCGACTTGATAAATAACATACTTTTAATGCATTTACCAAATTTATCTTATTAAGGAAATGTGGGTTTTGTGGAAAAGCAACACCTGTTGCTCCTAATGCAATGCAATGCATACGGAATGGAAGAGTTTCCGTTCCATCTTCAATATAAAATGTAACATTATAGGCATTTCCTCTTCCACCATATAAAAAGTTTCTGGACATTGCCTCCAATTGATCAGCAATTTTCGAACTTGTCTCACACTCTGCTAAAATATACAATTTTTCACATACAAAAATACGATATGTTCCTCTTGGAACGCAGCGTATTTCACCATTATTTGTTACATTCACATGAAGTTTAACCAAATCCGATTCTACTCTGCTGACATCAAATTTAATCCCACATTCTCCTAAATTATTAACTGCATAAAATGCCAGCTCATCTACATTACATATTTTATTTTCTTCAAACTTCAGTCTTACCGTGAGTGTCAGATGTATCCTTTCCCACTCAATATTTTCTACCGTTGCAGATACACCACTCTCCTTGATTTTACATTCCATTTTACATTAACTCCTTTTTATCTGTTCCTTTTTCCCAAAAGTTGCACAATTATATCATATTCATTATTACACGTCAATTTCTGTTGTTATTTATATTAACTCATAAACTTATTTTCTAAGAAATACGGAATAAACTGCCTTTCTCATTTTAGCCGGAATCAGTATCACAATTCCATGAGCTACCACAGATGATAGAAATTCAGGCATATTAATATATCCTGTATCCAGCATAAACTTTCTAAAATTTATCATGTCCTTAAGATACGACATACCACCACGTCTTTTATACATACCATCACCAATTCGCATATATACAAGTACATCAGATAAATTATATCCTCTCATTCCACCAGACATCATACGAATCCATAAATGATAATCCTCAAAACCACGACACCCCACATAACTTCCTGCTTTTATTACGTCACTTTTTTTAAACATAACTGCCGGATGATTAAATGGATTCCTTTTTTTTGCATACTTTGCGATTTTCTCTGATGTTTCAGGCACTCTCCTCATTGCACCAGCCTGTACTATATCTTTCACAAACTCCTGAACAGTTCCTCCAACAACTGACACATCTTTTTCCTCAAAAATTTTCAGTTGCAGCTCACAACGTTTTGGCACGCTGATATCATCACTATCCATACGTGCGACCAGTTCATTTTTACAATAAGCAAGACCTTCTCTAAGTGCTTCCCCCAGTCCTCTATTTTCCGGTAATTGTATAACATGAAAACATTCTGGATATTCTCTTTTCTTATCATTGATTACCCGATACAATTCTTCCCCAAGCAGTCCATCACATACAATCACAAAATCACTCGGCGGTATTGTCTGTGAAAGCATGCTCTCTATACTTTTTTGCAAATATTCGGCTTTTTCCCTGCTATATACGGACATTAAAACTGAATAATTTTGTTCTGTCATTTGCACCACCATATTTTTATATTCTTTTGCAAAACATTTTTATTTTATCACAAAATATCTATTTTGAATACATAAACATATAAATCAATTACCAATTCTGACCTATTATCCTGAAAAAAAGGCTGTGAAAAATATCTCCATTTTCCACAGCCCTTCTGTTTTGCTTCCCTTTATTCCATTTATAAACTGTTCATGATGCGAAGCAGCTTCGTGCCATAATCCGCATCTGCTGCCCAGCCTCCTCCATATGGATTCTGCGGAATCGCAAGCCACTCCACGTATCTGGCTGTTCCACGCGATACATACTGAAAACGCTTATCCACACATGCATTGTTTAATCCATCTGTACTTGCGTATGCTTTTAAGTGCTGTACCTGCGCACGGAGTCCGGTTCTTACATCTGCAAAAGTCTCACCTGCTGCACCGCCACCGACTGCACCGAGTCCTCCAAAGTTACACTGACTCGGCTGCACATCTCCGCCGAATTGTAATCCTCCGGTCTCTAACATAACCTGCGCAAATAATACATCTGCTCTTACACCCTCGGCTTCTGCCTCTTCTTTTAAGATCTTAAAGAATGCCTCCGCAGAATCTGCTCCCTTATCACGGTAAGTATCTGCCGGGAAGGTATAACGTTTATTATAGTAAGATACCATCTGGTCGACTGTCACACTGCTTGTACCCATGATCTCATGCGCTGCAGCTTTTGCTTTTACCGCTGACCATGGTCCGTACATACGGATTCCGTTGCTTAAATCTTTGTATGCTCTTACTTTATAGTAATATGTCGTTCCCTGTACCAGATTGCTGTGTGTAAAGGATGTTGCACCAGAAGTCTGTAATGTGGTATAAGTTCCTTTTTCGCTGACCGCACCGGCAAGTTCATAGCCACTTGCATTTGCAACACTGTTCCATGAGATATTTAATACATTATTATCTCCGAGTGTGATAGAAGAAATACTTCCCTGTTTTAAGACTGCAACCTCTGTTACCTTACTATAACTTCCTCTGCCTGCACTGCCTTTGATCTTATAAGTTGCTGCAATTTTATAGTAATACGTATTGCCGCTCTTTACGCCCTTATCCGTGTAAGTCAGTGTAGATCCGGATGAAATTGAAGCGATCTTTTCAAATCCACTGTTTGACTCGTCGCTCCGGTAAATATCATACCCCTGTGCTTTTGAAACTTTCTTCCAGCCAAGTGTGACCTGATTTTTGCTGTCACTTGTGATCTGGGAGAATACCACCTGTTTGATCGTCCATGCCTTCTGTGCTTTTGAGAAAGATGCCACACCGTTTTTAGCACTGTTGCTCTTATATGCACGAACCTGATAATAGTAAGTTTTTCCGGCTTCTAATGTTTTATCCTCATATTTTTTCGTATTTTTACCTTTGACCTGTCCGACCTTTTTATAACCACTGTCTTTTGACGTACTCCGGTAAATCTGATAACCGGATGCCCCATCCACAGCTTTCCATTCCAGTCTTACGGAAGTACTTCCGGTTGCCTTTACTGCTGTAATGGATGTAGTTTTCAAAGTCTTTGCCGACACAGCTGCCGAATTACCGCTGTATCCTTTTTTGCCATTTACCTTGTTGATCGTCTCTATCTTATAATAGTAGGTCTTTGCAGTTTTTAACTTTTTATCCTGATAGGTCGTATTATTTTTTCCTTTTAAAGTGGCAACCACTTTATAAGTACCATTCTTTGACGTACTGCGTTTGATCCGGTAGCCGTAGGCACCTCTCACTGCTCCCCAGTTTACTTCAATCTGATTACTTCCATTTGAAACAGCATACTTGATCTTCGCTTTTTTCGCTGTTCTTCCTTCCATGGACGCTGAATCACCGCTATAACAGATATTGTCTCCTGTCTTTACCATCGTTTCAACCGTGTAATAATAGGTCTTTCCTGCTTTTACACTGGTGTCTTTGTAGCTGGTCGTGTTTCCGGATTTAATCGTCTTAACAACTTTGTAAGTACCATCTTCATCGGTACTTCGTTTGATACGATAACCATAAGCTCCTGTGATCTTATTCCACTTGATCGTCAGTGTTTTTTCATTTGCGGAAACGATTGATGTGATCTTTGTGCGCTTTGCAGTTTTTCCTGCCACCGCGTCTGATGCACCGCCGTATCCTTTTGTACCGCTGTTGACATTATATGCTTCGACCTTATAGTAATAGGTCTTTCCTGCTTTTACAGTATCATCTGTGTAGGATGTTTTTCCTGTTACTGTATCAATCTTCTTATAACCGCTGTTCTTGCTTGTGCTACGGGAAATGGTATATCCCTTTGCACCACTTACCTTTTTCCAGGAAATTTTTAACATATCCTCATTAGAAGATGTAATTCCTGTAATTTTTGCTTTTGCAAGTGTCTTTGCTGATTTCGTGGAGGAATATGCACCGACACCCTGTTTACCATTATTTGTGTTATATGCCTGTATTTTATAAGTATATGTTTTGTTATTGGATTTCACAGTATCTGTGTATGTCAGAGTCTTTCCTGAAGTCACTTTACCGATCTGATTATACTTTCCATCCTCACTGTCTTTGCGATAAATGAGATATCCTTCTGCCTGCGAAACTTTTTTCCAGGTTAAAGTGACCTTCTTTCCACTCTTTGCCTTGATTTTCGTAAAGTTTGTCTTTGCTAATGCCACACCAGAGATGGATTTGGAGTATTCTCCCGTAGTTCCGTCATTAAATACCGGACGAACCAAATAGTAATATCTTGTTCCCAATTCTACGGTATCATCGATAAAAGATGTCGCATCAGATACTTCATCGATCTTTTCATAATCATAGGCATCTTTAGTATCACGCCAGATCTCATAATAATCAACATTATCAAGTCCGCTCCATTTGATTTTCAGACTTCCATCCGCTCTTGACTGCGTATAGGTACAGGTAACTGTCTGAGCACCTTTTGTCAGACCGAAATATTCTGCGATCGCAGTAGCATCTGCAACCCCGAGTGCCTTTAATTTTTCATCTGAACTTAAATATGTATAATAATCATTTGCATTGTCCAAAAAGGCATGCTCGATGATCAGTCCAGGAATGCCATTATTTTTACAACGGCGGATCAGTCCGTAATAGTCTGCCGCAGATCCATCCGGATATTTGTCATAAGAAGCATTCCGAATCTTTGTGCCACGATAATTTAATCCAAGTGCTGCCAATTTGTCACATATTTTCTTTGCAAGTGCCTGTCCGTTGCTTCCCACCTGCGCATTATAGTTGCTGTTCGGATAATAAACTTCCACACCTCTCGCTGTTCCGTTTGCAGTATTTAAATGGAAACTTACTAACACATTTGCTCCCACATTCTTTGCAAGGTTTGCACGGGCATCCAGACATGCAATATAATCTCCGCCGCCTGCCGGACAGCTTGCACTCTCTCTTGTCATATAAACAGTAATACCATTATAGGTAGATAATTCTTCTTTACAGTATGTGGCGATCTTAAGTGTCAGATCCGCTTCCTGTACTCCAAAACCGGGTGCTCCTGCATGGGTGCCATCATGTCCCGGATCGAGTACGACTTTCACATTACTGTTCGCACCTTTTAAGTTATCTGCAACACTGGCGACAGCATCTGAGATTCCCTGCTCCAGCACATTTTCCACAGTGTTTTCGGAAATAACTTCTCCATCTGCGCTCATAGTAACAACATCAGCATCCACATCCGCATAGGCATCTTCATCATAAAGTACCTGATCCGGGTTCGTCTCTGCCTGTTCATTGACACCAAATCTTACATCCATGCCAAGGTCTGATAGCAGGATTTCCTGTTTTGTTTTCTCCTGTGTAAACTGCACGGAAGTGATCTGATACTCTCCTGCCTGTCCATTTTCTGAAAAATCCATGGTAAACCGGATCATATCCTCTTCTATTCCTGCAGCTTTTGTCTGATATGCTTTTCCGGTGGTCAGATTCTGATAATTTAAAATAACATCAGAAATCTGCTCATTCCCTGTTCCAAGGCTCAAAACCACATTCTGTTTTCCCGGTGTCTCAACATACGGGGACTCTACCATCATATAGTTCATTTCTGCTGCCTGGACTGTTTCTGTCTCAGTCTCAGTCTCAGTCTCTGTTTCTGTACTTTCTGTCTCGACCGTTTCTGTCTCTGTCGGCTCCTCTGTCTCCGTTTCAGCCGTTTCCGTCTCTGCGGTCTCTGTTTCCGTACTTTCTGTTTTGGTCGTTTCTGTCTCGGCCGGTTCTTCTGTTTCCACTGCCCCGGTCTCCGTTTCCGCAGTCTCTTCTGTTTCCATTACTCCGGTTTCCGTCTCGGAAGACTCCCCCGTTTCCGTTGTCTCTGATTCGGATGATGTTTCCGTCTCATCATTTTCCGTTTCAGATGCCTCTTCTGTCACAGCTGCCTCTACCGCTGATGACGTTTCCATTACCTGCGTGCTTTCCACCTGTACTGCACCATCTTCTGCCGCACGAACATCTGCCGGCAGTGCTGTCATACTCACGCAGACTGCCATGATTACTGCTAAAATCCGTTTTTTCATTTTCCTTTACCCTCTTGTATATTTTATGATTCCTTTTTGATTGCTGTTGTCTGCTTTTCATCTACACCTTCTGTATTTTCTTTCTGAAACATGATTTTAAATGTCATAAGCATCAGTTTTACATCTAACCATGCTGAATATGTCTGAATATAAGTCAGATCCAGCTTTAATTTATCATATGGCGTTGTATTATATTTTCCATATACCTGCGCATAACCGGTCAGTCCGGCCTTTACTTTCAGGCGAAAACGGAATTCCGGTACAACTTCCTCATATTTTTCTGCAATGGCCTGTCTTTCCGGTCTTGGCCCTACAAAAGACATCTCACCTTTTAATATGTTAAAAATCTGTGGCAGTTCGTCCAAATGTGTTCTTCTTATAACTTTTCCTACAGGTGTAATCCTGTCATCATCTTTTTTTGCAAGCTGTGCACCTTGTTTTTCTGAATCTACTTTCATACTGCGAAACTTGATAATCTGAAATGTTTCCCTGTCTCTCGTCAGACGTTCCTGCTTATAAAATACAGGTCCGCCATCATATAGCTTGATTGCAATAGCAATTATCAGCAAAAATGGAGATGAAATAATAATCGCCAGCAATGAAAAAATGATATCCATCGTCCTTTTCACAAAACGCTGTTCTATCGTAAGTCCCTGATTTCTCGAAAGCATAAGCGGCGTATCAAACAGATGAATCCGTTCTGTTCCATTTAAGATGATATCCGATATCTTTGGTGTAATATAGGTTCTTTTATTCTGATCATAACAGAATTTTAAGATCTTATTACGGATACTTGCAGGCAGATCACATAAAACTACTGCTTCGTACTCTAGTATTTTCGAATATAATGCCTCATATCCGATATAGGCACTAGCAGTTGCACAGACATCATACTTGTCCTTTCTGGAATTGATCTTAGAAATCAACTCTTCCGGCGAATGTTCTCCGTAAACCACAATCATACGTCTCGGAGGATATAATCTGACATAAAAATATCTTACGACAAATACAGCCGGCAGTGTCACTGCAATCTCTGCCACAGTCAAAAGCAACAATGGCGATAGCGACATATAGTCCTTTGCTATCATACAGATCTGAATATATTCAACAATATTCGCAAACAAAATTCCCAGAATCTGTGACAGGCAGATATCCGTAATTCGAAGATAACCTATCCGATACCCGCCAAATGTACGGATGAAGAAAAATAATACCAGGGCATACATTCCGATCACTGCCCAGTTTCCCCTATTCCAGAACTTATGCTCTAAATCCGGGACATACATCTTATACCATATAAAAGCAAACATTGCTGTTTCTGCCACAAGCATCAGAAAATTAGCAAATAAATTCAGCAAATGTTTATATCTTTCCCTTTTCCTCATGAAGTACCTCACATTCATACCTTTGCATAATCTATATTATTTTATCATAAAACCCAACCTTTGAATATATCTTACCAGAATTTTCATAAAATCTTAAAAATACCCTGGCAGAATGTATGATGATCATCCCACCGGGGTATCTCTTTTTACTTTTATTTTGCTTTGGTCTTTACGGAAACAACGGAAGAATAACTTCCATATACTTTCTTTCTATCCACTTTACGATATGCACGGATCTTATAATAGTAAGTCGTCGATTTTTTCAGTTTTCCATCTTTATAAGATGTCGTACCACCTTTGGATATAGTTTTTACTTTCTGGTATTTTCCATCTTTGCTGTTGCTGCGGTAAATCTCATAGCCATTTGCGCCTTTTACCTTTGACCAGGTCAGCTTTACGTTCTTTGCATTGGATGCTTTCGCTTTTAGTGTTGTCTTTGCCGGTACAGCTTTTGCAGATTTTACATTGGAAAATCCACTAGTCTGATTTCCATTCTGCGTCTTAACAACTACTTTGATCTTGTAATAGTATGTTTTTCCGGTTTTTACACTGCTATCCGTCCAGGAACTGGTTCCCACACTGTCGATGGTTTTTATATTCTGGTAATCTCCATCTTTTTTCGTGCTGCGGTAAACCTGATAGGAAGCTGCAGCCGGCACAACTGTAAAAGAAACTTTTAAAATACCTTCGCGGCGATTTCTGAAATTATTGGGATTGATACCTACAGGCTTAGCCCAGCCGAAACCGGCCACAATAAGCATCAAGGCACCAATAGGGTCAAGATGTGCTAAAGGATTAAAAGTTAAACGTCCCATGAACCGCGGTGTAGGATCGCCCATGGCTTCCGCAGTCTGCGCGTGTGCATACTCGTGGATAGTGATAGCTATCAAAAGCGCCGGAATCCTATATAACATTGATGAAAAATCAAAATCTAACATACAAACCTCCATAATCGTCAATAGTAATATTATACAGTATTTTACGTGAAAAGAAAACGGAACCGCTGACAGCGATTCCGTCTTTTTTGTGAATTCTTATTTACCTGTAAATTTAGGAGTACGTTTTTCTTTAAAGGCAGTTATTCCTTCTGCACTATCGTCCGTGCCCATACATAAAGGCTGGGCAACTGCTTCCATTTCCAGCACTTCGTCTAAAGTCATCGCAGTATTATTCAGATATTTTTTGATGAGCCCTATCGCTAAAGGTGCTGAAGCTGCAAGTCGTTCAGCCATTTGCATAACCGCGTCCTCAAGCTCTGCTGCAGGAAAGATATGATTTACCAACGCCATTTTTTCAGCAGTTGCTGCATCAATCAAATCAGCTGTAAACATCAGCTCTTTAGCTTTATGAACGCCGACAGCTTTCGGCAGGAAATATAAACCACCACAATCAGGTATCAACCCTACTTTCGCAAAGCTTTGAGCAAATTTAGCTGTATCTACTGCATAAATAAGGTCACAGGCCAGCATCAGATTAACACCGGCACCAGCGGTAACACCATTGACCATGGCAATAATTGGCTTCTCGATTGTAGTAATACGTTTTGCAACTTGCCCTACTTTGGTAATGAAAGCCTTTTTTACAGCAGTATCTGCAAGAGTCTCCAAAAACGGCAGATCTCCGCCGGCACAAAAAGCTTTTCCATTACCTGTCAGCACAGCACATTTTATTGCCGGGTCTTTTTCTACCTTTGTCAGAGCTTCATGCAACCCGTCAATCAATGCTTCATTCATTGAATTCAAGCTATGCGGTCTGTTCATAGTAATTATAGCAACCTGACCTTTAAGTGAAAATAAAACTGCATCTTCCATACTCGAAAAACCTCCTCTAAATTTTATTACAGGCTGTAGTTAGGAGCTTCTTTCGTAATGATGACATCATGCGGATGGCTTTCTTTCAAACCGGCGCCAGTCATACGAATAAATTGAGTTTTTGTAATCATTTCTTCGATATCCTTAGCACCGCAGTAGCCCATACCTGCACGCAAACCACCAACCAACTGGAAGATTGTTTCTGCAGCCAGGCCTTTGAAAGGTACGCGTCCTTCAATTCCTTCTGGTACCAATTTATCGGCGTTCTCCTGGAAATAACGGTCTTTAGAACCGCGTTCCATAGCACCTAAAGAGCCCATCCCACGATATACTTTATAAGAACGGCCTTGATAAATAATAGTTTCGCCAGGGGACTCTTCAGTTCCTGCTAACAAACCGCCAATCATAACAACATTGGCCCCTGCGGCGATAGCTTTAGCAATATCACCGGAATATTTGATACCGCCATCGGCAATAATAGGAATACCATATTGACGTGCAACTGATGCGCAATCATTGATAGCAGTAATCTGCGGGACGCCGATACCGGCTACAACACGGGTCGTACAAATAGATCCTGGCCCGATGCCAACTTTAACGGCATCAACGCCACATTTGATTAATGCTTCAGTTGCAGCGCCTGTTGCTACATTTCCGGCAATAATATTCAATTCCGGGAAAGCTTCGCGCAATTGACGCACTGAATTCAGGACTCCGTGCGAATGTCCATGAGCAGTATCAATAACTATAACATCTACCTTAGCATTAACTAAAGCGGAAGCTCGTTCCATCATATCAGCACCAACGCCTACAGCAGCGGCTACACGCAGACGCCCATCACTGTCTTTGCAGGCATTAGGATACATTTTAGCTTTTTCAATATCACTGATTGTGATCAGCCCTTTAAGATAACCTTCGCTATCGACCAACGGCAATTTCTCAATACGGTGTTCGCGCAGTAATTTTTTAGCTTCTTCAAGACTCGTACCAACAGGAGCAGTTACCAAACCTTCACCAATCATACATTCTTTAATCTGTTTATTAAGATTAGTTTCAAAACGCAGGTCACGATTAGTAATAATTCCCTGCAGCTTACCATCAGGATCACAAATAGGAACACCGGAAATATGATAATGCTCCATCATTTTTACGGCATCTGCAAGAATATTATCAGGAGCCAGAAATAAAGGATCAACGATAATACCATGCTCGCTGCGCTTTACTTTGGCAACCTCTCCTGCCTGTTCTTCAATCGTTAAATTTTTGTGGATAACACCTAAACCGCCTTCACGGGCAATGGCAATCGCCATTTTTGATTCTGTAACAGTATCCATACCAGAACTGATCAGAGGAATATTCAATTTAATGTTTTTAGTCAAATAAGTGGAAACATCTACATCACGCGGCAAAACATCAGATTCTGCCGGAACCAAAAGCACATCATCAAAAGTTAAACCTTCTTTTGCAAATTTGTCTGTACGCATTATAAAACTCCCTTCTTCTTTGAAATATTTTTACTATACTAGCACAGTGATTACACAAAATCAAGTAGTTTCTGTAATTTTTTTACAATATCTTGTTTAGGAACCTTAAAAGATACTAAAAATGACCGATTTACTGCAACATTACAGCAATCCGGTCATTTTTTATTTAAGAATTATTTTTACGCAGTTCTTCCAGCAGGAACTCATTTTTAATCCGTATATATGTTCCCTTCATCCCAAGCGATTTCGTTTCGATTAAACCGGCACTTTCGAATTTACGCAGAGCATTAACGATTACAGAACGTGTAATCCCGACACGATCAGCAATTTTAGAAGCTACAAGCAAGCCTTCCATGCCTTTCAGTTCGCCGAGAATATTGACAATAGCTTCCAGTTCGGAATAAGAAAGCGTTGAAAAAGCAATCTGAACCATTGCTTTCTTACGCACTTCTTCTTCTACTTTAGCTGCGCGCTCGTGCAGAATCTCAACGCCGATAACAGTCGCAGCATATTCTGCCAGCAGCAGGTCTTCATCGTCGAAGGGTTTATCATATTTAGCTACGATCAAAGTACCAATACGTTCGCCGTTACCGTAAATAGGCACGATAGTAGTTTTTTTCTGATCAAAAAAGCATTTTGTACCTTTAACAAAGGAACATTCCTGATTTTTATGTTCAATATTTGAAACTGTTTCTTTCGCGTCCATAATAAAATCCAGATATTTTTGCGGGAAGTTTTTGACATCCAAAACCTGTTCGCGCATGATATCACATTCGAAATCATCCTGAAGAGCGCTGCCTTTAACGCCGCCCTTACGCCCAACGATATAAATGTTAGCGCCAATAACATCACGCAGCAGACGTGCGATAGCGTTATATTCTACTTTTTCCCCTCTTTGCAGCAATTTGTTGATTTTTCTTGTTTTCTCCAAAAGTTCCATGATGATTCCTCCCTCAAATTTTAAGCACGCGGATGATTTTTCTGATATACAGAAGTAATACGTTCAGTCGTAATGTGAGTATAAATCTGCGTTGTGGACAGATTAGCATGTCCAAGCAATTCCTGAACAGCTCTTAAATCAGCACCATGATCTAAAAGATGTGTGGCAAAAGTATGCCTGATCGTGTGAGGACTGACTTTTTTCTGCATAGCCAGTTGGGTTATATATTTATCTAAGATCCTACGGACACTGCGATCCGTCAGCGGACCTCCCCTGCTATTAACAAAAACCTTGTCATGCGCCTCTGTTTTATTCTTTTCCATCAAAGCTCCGCGTGTAACTTGCAAATACTGCCGTACAGCCTGGCAGCAGGTATGCCCTATCGGTACGATACGTTCTTTATTGCCTTTGCCCAGCAGCAAAACATATTGGCTGCCAAGATCTATATTAGTCACCATAAGTCCCACCAATTCGGAAACACGGCAACCTGTGGCATAGAGTAATTCTAATATCGCCTGATCTCTTAATCCCAGCGTATCTTTATCCGGTAAGGTTAATATCTCATTGATTTCCAGTTCTTCCAAAAATACAGGTAATCTTTTTTCCAGCTTTGGCGTTCTTACCTTAATAAAAGGATTTTGCTCCACATAATTTTCTCGCATTAAAAACTTATAAAAAGAACGCAGCGAAGAAATCCGCCTGGCAATCGTCGTACGCGCATATTTTTCTTTATTGAGCAGCGCTAAATAGGCACGAATATCCAAAACTCCGATCTTCTGCCATTGAAAATCTTTCCCCAGCCGTTCTGCTAAAAAATTACTGAATAAACTTATATCAGCGGCATAATTTTTAACAGTCAGCGGCGACGTGTTTTTTTCAACCTGCAGATACCTGAGAAACTTATCAACCATAGGATATTGCGATATTGACTCTGCCATAATAAATCCCTTCTTCTTATGTAGACTTATAGTATCACAAACCAGGAAGCTATTTCAATAACCAAGTACTAAATTTTTTGAATTTTTTATTGAATACACAAAAATGTGTAAAAATCTGAATATAAACAAAAATAGCGGCCAATTTAATGTGCCGCTACTCTTAATATTTTAATTTTTTATGCCTAAAGTCTGCCAGATGCCTTCGTGCTGAACTGATTTTGCATCAAAGTGCAGCCAATTAAAAGTCAACTGCAAAATAGTACTGATGCCAAACGCAGCTATTATAGTACCTAAACCAACCTTCGCTCCCAGCAGCCAGCCAGCCAGCAAAACACTGCCTTCTATAAGGCCTCTGATCATACCAATCGGAACTTTCGGCAGCCGACGTTTTAACCCGATCATCAAAGAATCGCGCGGACCAGAGCCAAGTCCGGCACTGATATAAAAATAAGTGCCCAGACTGATGGAAAACTGCCCTAAAAACATTACGATGATTCCCAGCCAATAATTTTCTATTAAAGGTACAGCATGATAGTACTGAAGAACATCAACACCAAAACCGATCAATACAGCATTAAGAATCGTACCTAATCCAAACCGCTCACCCATAGCAACTGTCACTACTAAAATCAAAAGCCCACTCAAAACATTGATCGTCCCATAGGTCAATCCTGTAACATAGGAAACACCGATACCAAAGGCTTCCCATGGCGCCAAGCCGATATTAGCCTGGATGCCAAGGGTCAAACCAATGGAATACAGTGCCAGACCAAAGTGCAGCCGCAGCAGTTTAAAAAACAAGTTATGTTTGTCTTTCCAGTTCATCACAGCTTACTTGATTATTTGCAGTACATCCTGCAAAGCATTCAATGAGCGCTCTGCAATCAGAGCGTTTTTCTCTTTTTTATTACGTATCTTTTTACCTAAAGACGGCAGCAGTCCAAAATTAACATTCATCGGCTGAAAATCCCTGATTTCAGGATTGCTTATATAATGTGCCAATGCACCGTGAGCTGTTTCTTTAGGGAAGGTAATATCGGGAAGCTCTAAATAAGCCCGAGCGGTATGAATACCAGCCATCAAACCAGAAGCAGCCGATTCCACATAGCCTTCTACACCTGTCATTTGCCCGGCAAAGTAAAATCTCGGCATCGCTTTAAAATTAAACTTATCATTCAATAATTTAGGCGAATTGATATAAGAGTTTTTGTGCATTACACCATACCGGACAAATTCTGCATTTTCCAGCCCCGGAATCATACCAAAAACACGTTTTTGCTCAGGCCATTTTAAATGAGTCTGAAATCCGACCAGATTATACAGCGAAGCAGCAGCATTATCCTGACGCAGCTGGACCACGGCGTAGGCCTGTTTACCAGTTCTCTGATCTACCAGTCCAACAGGCTTTAGTGGACCGAAGCGCATGGTATCTTCACCGCGGCGAGCCATTTCTTCAATAGGCATACAGGCTTCAAAAAAAACTTCTTTTTCAAATTCTTTGACCGGAGCCAGCTCTGCTGTTCGTAAAGCTTCCCAAAACGCCAGATATTCTTCTTTGGTTTCAAACGGGCAATTCAAATAATCTGCATCACCTTTATCATAACGTGAGGCACGATATACTTTTTCATAATTCAAGGACTCTGCGGTCACAATAGGCGCAGCGGCATCAAAAAAATGAAAATAATCTGCTTCTACCAGCTTTTTGATATTTTCAGCCAATACTGCTGACGTCAAAGGCCCGCTGGCAACTACAACATAACCTTCCAACTGCTGCAAATCTGTTACTTCTTCATAAACCACAGTAATTAAAGGGTGATTTTTAATAATTTCCGTAATTCCCTGAGCAAAACCTTCCCTGTCAACAGCTAAGGCTCCGCCGGCTGGAATCTGATGTTTATCAGCCTGCTGCATGATCAGAGAATCAAGGCGGCGCATCTCTTCTTTAAGAAGACCGACAGCATTTTCCAAATTATTGGCACGCAGAGAATTGCTGCAAACAAGTTCCGCAAAGTCTGCAGTTTTATGCGCTTCGTCAGACTTTACCGGACGCATTTCATGCAAAATTACAGGAATGCCATATCTAATTATTTGATATGCTGCTTCACAGCCGGCTAAACCTGCGCCGATAACATGAATCGGTTTATTTGCTTTTAGCACTTTTGCGTCCTGCCTTTCCTTTTTTTATATGCAAGCCATTTTCACAGGTTTCATTAGAACAGTACAGTTTCTTATTGCCGTTCTTTTCAATTCGTTCCAGCATCACTTTACCGCATTTCGGACATTTTTCTTCTGTTGGCCTGTCCCATGATGTAAATTTACATTCCGGATAATTGGCACAGCCATAAAAAATACGGCGCGTTTTTGTCTTGCGCTCGATAACTTCACCGCCGCATTCAGGGCACTTAACACCGATCTTATGCAGAATCGGCTTCGTGTTGCGGCATTCCGGAAAACCGGGACATGCCAGGAACTTACCAAAACGCCCCTGCTTTATTACCATCATACGTCCGCATTTTTCGCATTTCACATCACTGACTTCTACAGGAGCTTCTACTGCCTCAATTTCTTTGTCGGCTTTTTTCATCAATTTTGAAAACGGCACATAGAATTTTTCCAGTATTTTAGTCTTATCAGCTTTATGCTCAGCAATCTCATCAAGCTCTGTTTCTAATTCAGCAGAAAAAGGAATATCAATAATATCTTTGAAATAATTAGTCAGCATATCGACGATCATGAGCCCCAGCTCGGTAATCATCAGTTTTTTGCCTTCCTTAGCAATATAACCGCGGTCCAGAATAGTCTGGATAGTAGGCGAATAAGTACTCGGCCGTCCAATACCTTTGTCTTCCAGCTCTTTTACCAGGGTCGCCTCAGTAAAGTGCGCCGGTGGTTCGGTGAAGTGCTGTTCAGCCGGTAAAAGTTTATATAATTCTACAGGCGTTTTAGCCTCCAGATAAGGAACGGTTTTATCCTTATCCTCGAGCAGGTCTTTTTTATCGCTTAGCTTTAAAAAGCCTTCAAACTTCAAAACAGAGCCCGTTGCACGCAATTGGTAATCGCCGGCGCCGATCAGCAAAGTAGTAACATCAAAAACAGCCGATGCCATCTGACTTGCAACAGCACGGTTCCAAATCAAAGAATAGAGCTTAAGCTGATCTTTATTCAGATGTTTTGCCATTTCCAGCGGTGTACGATGTACACTTGTGGGGCGGATCGCCTCATGTGCGTCCTGGGCATTTTTTTTACTTGAATAGCTGTTTGCATGTGAAGGCCTGAATTCTTTGCCAAACTCACTTTCAATATAACTGCGGATATCAGCAGCAGCAACATCAGCAATACGTACTGAGTCGGTTCTCATATAAGTAATCAAACCGACAGAACCTTCTTTGCCCACAGCAACACCTTCGTACAGCTGTTGAGCTACCATCATCGTCTTTTTGGTAGTAAAATTCAGACGTTTAACAGCCTCCTGCTGCAGGCTGCTGGTAGTAAACGGAGGCAGCGGATTACGTTTACGCTCTTTTTTTGTTGCTTCTTCAATGATATAAGCAGCTTTAGCCAAAGCTTTTTCTACAATAGCCGCTTCCTCAGCAGTATGTATTTCCAGTTTTTTTCCCAGATGTTTGATAACCTCTGCTTCAAAAATAGGAGCTTTAGCTTTTTCACGCAGTTTAGCATTCAAAGTCCAATATTCTTTAGGAATGAAATCAGCGATTTCTTTTTCACGGTCAGCAATGATTTTTACTGCTACCGATTGTACACGTCCTGCACTCAAGCCTTTTCTTATTTTACGCCATAACAAAGGACTAAGCTGATAGCCTACGATACGATCAATAATACGACGTGCCTGTTGAGCATCAACTTTATCCAAATCAATCGGGCGCGGATTCTTCAAAGCATCTTTTATGGCACCAGAAGTGATTTCATGAAACTCAATCCGACAGTTTGCTTCCGGATCAACACCAAGGATATGCGCTAAATGCCAGCCAATAGCTTCGCCTTCGCGATCAGGGTCAGTTGCCAGATAAATTTTATCAGCTTTTTTGGCCAAAGTTTTCAATTCTTTAATCAATTCGCCTTTACCGCGAATATTAATATATTTAGGCTCAAAATCATGTTCGATATCAACGCCAAACAAACTTTTTGGCAAATCGCGCAAATGTCCCATTGAAGCGCGGACAGTATAATTGCGCCCTAAAAATTTTTCAATAGTTTTTGACTTAGTAGGTGATTCCACGATTACTAAATTTTTCGTCATAATAATAAGTCCTCCTAAATTCGGTAATACCTGCGCCCATCTGCCAGGCCAAGTTTACCTTGCATTTGCAGATCCAGCAGTTCCCCGCTGATCTCTGCCAGAGAGCGACCGCTTAATTCTACCAGTTCCTCTAACGTAACCGGTTCCTGTGTCATTATATCCATCAATTGTTTAGCCAGTTCTGAAACGGCCTCTGCTCCTTCACTGGCAAACAACGATAAATTCTCTATTTTCTGCTTACTGCCGAAGTTCAATTCCAGATCATTCAAAATATCTTCCGGCCTATCTACAAGCTGTGCTCCAGATTTTATCAGACTATGGCAGCCAATACTGTTAGGCAGATAAATACTTCCTGGAATACAATATACCTCATGCCCTTCATCTGCGGCAAATTCAGCCGTTATCATAGCACCGCTCTTTTTAGCCGCCTCAACTACCAGTATACCTTTCGTCATTCCGTTGATGATTCTGTTGCGCGACGGGAAGTTAGCAGCAAGAGGTTCTGTTCCAGGTGCAAATTCTGTTACCAGCGCCCCATTTGAACATATCTGCTCGAAAAGCGCTGTATTTTCACGCGGATAAACAACATCTATACCGCAGCCAAGTACGGCAATCGTACTTCCCCCAGCCTGTAAAGCACCTTTGTGAGCAGCACTATCAATACCCTTAGCTCCACCGCTTACAATAACCAGCCCCGCTGAAGCAAGATCAGCAGCAAAGTCACCCGCCGCCTTTAACCCATAAGTAGAAGCTCGACGTGAACCGACGATACCGATACTGCAATCAAGCCTGGGCAAATTACCCTTGATATATAAAACCTTCGGCGGTAATGCGATATGCCTTAATGAGACCGGATAGTCCGCATCACTGCTTATCATCAGCCGCACCTGCTGCCGCTCGCAAAAATTCTGCAGCTGTTCAGGTAACGCAAGATTTCTAAATTTTAGGAACTTATCAATGGCCGCCTCTTTATAAACGCGGGCAGCCAAAAGCTCTTGTCTATCAGCAAGATACGCACTACGCGCACTGCCAAACACCGCAACTAAAGCTTCAAGCTTACTGTTGCCCAATCCGACAGCAGCGCTTAAAGCACCCCAATAATAACGCTCCACAGCAATGCCTCCGATAAATTGCAGGCATCCACACGAAAACCGGGTGTCGCAAAATATTATTTTTCCCAAATCCATTTCATTATAGAGTTGATTTAGTCAACGGTCAAGCTTTTACTTATTTTTCAAGTTTTTTTAAAATATAATTGCTTATTTCTTCTGCAGCTCCAGGTTTACCATATTTCAAGCTGCGCTGCTGCCTCTGAAGCAAGCGTACTTGGGAGTCGACATCCGCATATCGGCAGACCATCGTTTTTACTTCCTGAGGCGAACCGGCTACCTGTGCACCGCAATACTGCTCTAAATAAACAGCATTACCGGTTTCCTGACCAGGCAGCGGCTTATAAATAATATAATTGCAGCCCGCAATCAATGTTTCAGCCGCTGTTAAACCACCGGCTTTAGTTACGACAATATCAGCAGCCAGCAATAACTCCGGTACATCATCCGTAAATCCATAAACAGTCAGTGGTATTTCTTTAAAAATTTCCAGGCGGTGCTGCAAAATTTCATTATGTCCTGCGACCGCAATTATTTTCAAACGCTGTGGCAAATAACCGTGGAAAGCTTTAACTATGCTCTCCATCGGTAACAAGCCTTCGCCGCCGCCCATCAACAGACATACTATATCCTGCTCAGACCAATTAAATTTACGACGCAGCTCCTGACGATCATATGCTTGGTAAAATTGCCGCCGAACCGGTATTCCCGTCGGTAAAACCTCAGCATCAGTCCCATCAAACTGTGCACGCAGATTTTCTGATGCTGCAAAATACACATCAACGCCTTCGCAAAGCCACCATTTATGTACAGTATAATCAGTAACCACCGCTCCCAACAGCAAATCCGGCTTGAATTTTTTCTTATAGATAGCCATGATACCTGCCGGTGTAGCATGTGTGGCAATTACAGCATCGGGGTTGGTCCTGACGATAAAATCCTGTGCCAAACTTGCTAAGGTACCATTAATAAAGTTACGCAGCCATAGCGACCCGCTCTTACGGTTTCCCCATTTATAAGCCAGCTCATACAGCCAGGGACAATATGAGAGTACCCATAAATAAAAACGTAAAAAAGCATTGCCGATACTGCCCGGAAAAAAGTCAAAAATACTTCCGTGCACTACCTGCACATTGTCTGCCAGTGCAAAA
>OGDD01001188.1_pt1 | contig 20913 bp, 17 predicted proteins | sample 1570301 | NCBI WGS metagenome assembly OGDD01 (sample SAMEA2581971, study PRJEB24529) | metagenome | biome: Human gut stool | place: China | collected 2011 | reverse complement strand
GGCGACCACCGAGATCTACACTCTTTCCCTACACGACGCTCTTCCGATCTGACACGTGCTTCATCGGCACCAACGGCGTGCTCGGCCAATCCATCTCCTGCTCCAACCTCGAGGAGGGTCGTCTGCAGGCGCTCGCTTGCGATCGAGCCGCCGAGCGGTACCTCGTCTGCGACTCAAGCAAGATCGGACAGATGGACTTCTTCGGCTTCTACAACCTCGATCAAATGGACGCGCTCATCACCGATTCAAATGTCAGCGACGAACAGCGCTCCATGGTACTCGAATCAACCCGAATAATCGTCGCCGACTGATCCGCTTCGCCTTCAAGAACGTTTCGCATGCAAACGCCCCGATCCGGTACAACCGGGTCGGGGCGTTAAGGATTCATATCGCTCTCACGAGAGGACGATGGTTACTTCTCGACGTAGACGCTCTGGCCGCCAAGATAGGTCTCGACGAGGGACAGATCGTGGTTGAGGACGACGAAGTCAGCATTGCGGCCGGGGCGGATGGAACCGCACTCGTCGGCGATGTCGTTGGCCTCGGCGGGAGCCTGGGTGGCCATGTAGACGGCCTCGGCCTTCGTGGCGATGCCCCACTCGTAGACGTTCTTGACGGCGTCCTTCATGTTGAGGATGGAGCCGGCCAGAGAGCCGCCGTCCTTCAGGCGGGCGGTGCCGCCGGCAACGACAACGGGCAGCTCGCCCAGGAAGTAGTCGCCATCGGGCATGCCACCGGCGCACATGCAGTCGGTGATGAGCGCGACGTGCTCATGGCCCTTGGCGTGCATCACGATACCCGCGGAGATGGGGTTGACGTGATGGCCGTCACAGATGAGCTCGGAGAAGGACTTATCCTGGCTGGAAAGGGCGGCGCCCACCATGCCGGGCTCGCGGTGATGCAGACCGCTCATGCCGTTGTAGGTGTGGACGAAGACCTTGGCGCCCGCGTCCAGGCAGGCCTGAGCCTGCTCGCAGGTGGCGGCGGAGTGACCGAGGGCCACGACGACGCCGGACTTAACGGCCTCGGCGGTGAACTCGACGGCACCATCGTACTCGGGGGCGACGGCGATCTTCTTGACGAGGCCATGCGCGGCGGTCTGCCAGGAGTTCAGCTTCTCCATGGTGGGGGCGGAGAGATAAGCCGGGTTCTGGGCGCCCTTGTACTTCTCGGTAAAGAAGGGGCCCTCGAGGAAGATGCCCTGGATGCGGGCGTGCGGCGTCTCGTCGCCAGCCTCGACGTACTCGGCAACGGAGGCGCAGGCGCGCTCGAGCTGCTCGGTGCTCGCAGTGAGCGTGGTGGGCAGGTAGCTGGTCACGCCGTTGCGCAGGATGCCACGGGACACGATGGCGACGCTCTCGGACTCGCAGTCCATGATGTCGTGGTTATCGAAACCGTGGATATGGGTGTCGACGTAGCCAGGAGCGATCTCGTGACCGGAGTAGTCGCGGATCTCGCAGTCGGGGGCCTCGGTCACATACTCGCCGAAAACGCCATCCTCGACCATGAGGTAGCCGCCACGGGCAACGCGAGTGGGCAGATAGAAGGCATCGGCCTTGATTGCATAAGTGCTCATGTGTTCTCCTAACACGATATTGATGCACGCACTGGGCTTGTACCCAGAAAGCAACGAACGAGCAGCAAGAAAAAGCGCCCGCCCGTCCTTGCAGACCGGGCGGGCGCCTTCAATTCGGAATTCCGAGGGCTATTAGGCCTCGAAGGGGTGGATGGTCACGCCCTTAACGACGCGGTTCACGGTGCCGGACGGAGACGGGGTGTCCGGGGTGTTGCCCACGCGCACGGAGTTGAGCAGGGAGATGACCTGAGCGACCATGACGAACGGCAGAGCCAGGTAACCCTCGGGCAGAGCCTCACCATCGAGGGTGAAGGAGGTGCCGTCAAACTTGGTGGCGCCGTCCTGCTGGATGGCGATGGTCTTGGCGGCGATCTGGTCGCCGTTGATCTCGTTCAGGATGTCGAGGTCGTACTGACGGGTGTACTCGTCGTTGTTCATGTACACGAACACGATGGTCTTGTCGTCGACGAAGGACTTCGGCCCGTGACGGTAGCCCATGCAGGAGTCCCAAGAGGTGGCAACGAGGCCGTGAGCAAGCTCGAGGATCTTGAGCTGAGCCTCCTGAGCCAAACCCACGAAGGAGCCGGAGCCCAGGTAGGTCACGCGGTTGAAGTCACCAGAGAGGAACTCGGCGATCTCAGACTCGCGAGCGACAACGTCCTCGCCCAGCTTGGCGGCAGCCTCGACCCAAGCGGCCTTCTGCTCGAGGGAAGCGGTGTCGAAGATGAGGGTGGAGAGCAGGGTCATGCAGCTGTAGGAGCCGGTCATGGCGAAGCCCTTGTCGTTGGCGCGCGGGATGAGCAGCGTGAGCTGATCGGCGTCGCCCTCGGACTCGACGGCAAGCTTGCCCTCGGGTGCGCAGGTGATGTTGATGAACTTGACGTTCTTCACGAAGGTCTTGGCAACCTGAACGGCGGCCAGAGACTCAGGGCTGTTGCCGGAACGGGCGAAGGAGACGACCACGGTGGGCTCGTCGGGGTTCAGGAAATCGCGAGGAGCGGACACGATGTCGGTGGTCGCGATGGGCTTGAAGTCGTACAGCTTGGTGTCGCCAGCGTGACGCAGGTAGGGAGCGCAGGTGTCGCCGACATAGTCGGAGGTACCGGCACCGGTGAACACGACGGAGAGACGACCCTCGCCCATGGCGCGAGCCTCGGCCAGGAAGGACTCGATGGCCTCGAGGTTCTCCTTGTAGATGTTCAGGGTATCAAGCCACAGCTCGGGCTGCTGCTTGATCTCGGTGGTGGTGTTGAAGCCACCAATCTCGTTGAGCTGGTCGGTCGTCATCTCGAACATTAATACCACTCCTTTTGACTTGTGGTTTTACAAGCTGCTTTCATTATAAGTTGGTTATCTGGTTATAACCAGTAGTTCTCGACTTCACGTGTTAGACACAATTGACAGATCACTGCCTGAGCAGTTGAGGACCCTGCCGGGAAAGAGTCGGTTCTCACTCCCCCGCAATCCCCTCAACTGCCCACGCACGAGCTACTCGCTGCGACGGTGCTGGACCCTGTACTTGAACTGGTCGGCACGGGCGACCGACAACGTATACTCGACGATCTCGTTCGAGCTGTTATAAGTAGTTCGAACCAGATCGAGCACGGGAGAGCCCTCGGAGATGTCCAAGAGGTGAGCATCGGCAGGGCGGGCGATGCTCGCGAAGAACTCCTCCTCCGCGACGCTGATCTTCTCGTGGTAGTCCTTCTCGATCACGTCATAGAGCGGCTTGCACTCAAGCTGGGGACGCTTGAGGGACAGGAACTTGCGAACGGGAAGGTAGGAACGCTCGACCATCATCGGCATGCCATCGGCGGAGCGAAGGCGCTTGAGCTTGAAGAGCTTCTCGCCAAGGCGGACGCCCATATGCTCGGCAAGGTTCTTATCGGCCTCGACATCGCAGAATTCGAGGATGGTGGTCACCGGATCGCGACCCAACTCGCGCATCTGCTCGGTAAAGCTGTAAGACTGCATGAGGTTAGTTGTCTGGGCGGAGCGATCGGCCACGAACGTGCCGCGTCCGTGCTGGCGAACGATCAGGCCCAGGCGCTCGAGCTCCTGAAGGGCGAGTCGGACCGTCGTGCGGGACAGACCGTAGCGCTCGGAGAGCTCGCGCTCGGAGGAGATCATGTCGCCAGCGTGATACTCATGCTCGATCTTGTCGGCAAGAATATCCACAAGCTGGTCATACAAAGGCTGTTTGCGAGCCGTTGCCACCATGAGAACCGCCTCCGATACAAAAGGGGAATCGTCAATTCGAACGCAATGCGCTCAACGAGACGATTGCAATCGATAGGAATGGTTAGAAAAAACCCGGCGTGAGAACAAAGCCCACGCCGGGTTTGCAGGCGCATCTGGGGGAGATGTCACCTCATCAGTCAGCTGGAATTACCAGAGACCAGTCCACCAGGTGAGGCCGAACCACTCGTTGAGCGGCAGGGCGCCGAGGATGCCGATGACCAGCATCAGAACGATACCCTTGATGGGGGTGAAGTTCTTCTTGGCGAACAGGAAGTAAAGCAGCATGACGAGCGCCAGAGGAACGAGCTTAGGCATGACGGTGTCGAGCGTAGAAGCCACGGAGAAGGAAACCGGAGTCTCGGTAACCTCAGCGTAAGTGACGGAGCTCATGCCGTTGCCCAGGTCGACGATACCGCAGTCGACGGCGTTGCCATCAGCGTCGGCAGCCTTGAGGGCGGTGCCGTCCTCAGCGGTCATGCCGAGGGAGCCGGGCTCAGCGGTCTCGGTATCGATGGCGAGGTCGAAGTTCTCGGCCTCCTCGTTGGAAACCACAACGGTGTGAGCGGCGAGGCCACGGGTGGTGCCGTTCGGGATGTTGAGGTTGATCTGGGTGCCACCCATGTTGACCGTCAGGGCGCCAACCACGAAGCAGCCCATGATGGCGGCAGCGCGGGTGAAGGCCTGCATGTTGGAGGTCAGGGAGTCGATGGCAGAGGTGCCCATCTTGTAAGCCCAGTTCATGAGGCCGAAGCGGCAAGCGAACAGAGCGGCGTGGAAGACCACGAGGAAGATGAGCGGGGCGATGATGTTGCCCTCGATGGCCATGTTCGAGGTGATGCCGGCCGTGATCGGCACGAGCGTCAGCCAGAACAGGGCGTCACCGATGCCGCCCAGCGGGGAGGCAGCGGAAATACGCACGGAGCGGATGGTCTGGGTATCGACCTTGTTCTGCTCGAGGGAGAGAACGATACCCATAACGAAGGTGACCAGGAACGGGTGCGTGTTGATGAAGTCCAGGTTGTGGTACATCGACGCAGAGAGGTCGTTCTTGTTGGTGTGAACCTTCTCGAGACCGGGGACCATGGCGAACAGCCAGCCACCGGACTGCATGGTCTCGTAGTTGAACGAGGACTGGAGCCAGTAGGAGCGCCAGACCATGCGGTTGAGCGTCTTCTTATCGACGTTCGGCGCAGGAGTGAGATCCTCGTACTGCGCGGGGACGACAAACTCATTAGATGCCATCGCTCATATCACCTCCGTCAAAAGAAGCGCCCTTGAGCTCGGTCTGCTGCTGGAAGTCCCAGAAAGCGATACCGAAGCCAATGATGGCCATGATCAGGAGCTCAGGCTTGGCGAGCGCGGGGATGCCGTGCACGATGGTGGTGAGACCAAAGCCGAGCAGGAAGAAGGCCCACATGTCGCGGGACATCATGATCTTCAGCAGGATCGCGAAGCCGACGAACTTCATCATGCCACCGGCGGCGGACAGACCAGCGTTGAGCCATGCGGGGATGGCGGAGACGACAGCCTGGCCGGCGGTGAGGCCACCGACGAAGAACAGGGTGACGATCGCGGCGAAGATGAGGCCGAGGATGATCTCGGACACGACGGTCAGCTTGGTGATGGCCTTGGTGTCAGCCTTGACGGCGGCGGCGCGGAAGGACTCCATCATCGGGGCACGAAGGGTGAAGAACAGGGTCACACCGTACTGGCCGAGCAGGGCGAACGGAATCGCGGTCGCAACGGCGACGTTGGGATCCATATCGAGGGTGCAGGCAAAGACGGCTGCCATAATGCCACCAATAACAGCGTTCGGCGGCTGAGCACCACCAATGGGCATGTTACCAATGGTCATGAGCTGGTAGGTACCACCAACCACGAGGCCGGTCTGCACATCGCCGAGGATAGCGCCGATGATCGGGCCGGTGACGATGGGCTGGTACAGGGACTCCGTAAAGTCGAACTGGTCGATAGCGGCAACGAAGGTCACCAGGAAGACCAGGGCGATCTGAAGGAAATTCACGTCCATCTTTTGCTCCTCCTTTCAAATGTACTTTCTCGTACGAGATTAACGACCGGGATGATTTCATCCCGTATACAAACAAACTGGTTCGCTAAACCCCCAAATTACGCGAACAGCTTGTTGGTATCCTCAACGGGCGTGCTGGGCACGCGCTGGATGGAGAGCTCGACGCCATGCTCCTGGAGCTTGCGGAAGCACTCCACGTCGTCGTCGTTGACGGCGACGGTGGTAGCGACCTGACGCTTGCCCTCGGCCATGTGCATGTTGCCGATGTTGAGCTTCTTGATCGGCACGCCACCCTCGACGAGCTTGAGCGCGTCCTGAGGAGAGTCGAGCACGATGAAGATCTTCTGGGCCGGGGAGGCCTTGTGGATCACGTCGATGGTCTTCTGGATGGAGAAGAAACGGGTCTGAACACCGGTAGGAGCAGCCATCTTCATGAGGTTCTGGCGCATGGTGTTCGTGGAGACCTCGTCGTTGGCAACGAGGATGAGGTTGGAACCCAGGGTGGAGTTCCACTGGGTGGCAACCTGACCGTGGATCAGTCGATTGTCGATACGGGTGAGAAGGATATTGGGCTCTGCCATTGCGATCCGTCCTTTCGTATTCGCGTACTGGCCTTTACTACCTAAGGGATTGAGCCTCTTATCGGCGAGGCTTGATCTCTTTAAGCTACTTGACGATCTCTTGGATCGCGTAGCGGGAGACGTCGAGCGTCGCGCCGGAGCGGACCTTGACCTCGACAACGTCACCGTTGACGCTCTTCACGTCGCCGAAGATGCCGCCGCCGAACATCACACGCTGGCCGGGTGCCAGGTCGGTGTGGATGTGCTCGAAGTACTTGACCTTCTTCTTCATGTTGGCCTTGGACCAGATGAAGTAGACGACGCCCATGACCGCCATGATGAGCAGCAGGGCGACGGAGGAGGCGAGAACGTTCTGCCCGAAGTTCTCCATTAGATGCCGTCCTCGGCGGTGTCCTCGTCAGCGGCGCCCATGACGGAAGCCAGGGACTGACGGGTGACGGCCTGCTGGCCCACGGTGACGGCCTGCTCGGCGAGAGCGGTCACGTCGGTGGCGCCATTGCGGGCGAAGAGCAGCTCGATGATCATAGGAAGATTGGAGCCGGTCACGATCTCGAGCTTGTCGACATCGTTGGCGATCATCATGGACTGGTTGAAGGGAGTGCCGCCGAGCAGGTCGACGAAGACGATAACGCCCTCCTCGCACTCGCCGCGCATCTTGGTGATGGCGGCACGGAGGTCGTCACCATAGGTGGCAGCCTGGGAACCCTCGAAGGGAACGATCTCGAACGCCTCCTGATCACCAGCGACCATATCGAGCGCGCTCTTGATGCCATTGGCGAAGTTGCCATGACCAGTCAAAATAAAGCCGACCATTTATCCTTCTTTCCTGTTCCCACCGCGTTATTTGGTGCGGTACTGGTAGTAACCACGTAACAAGTCGCTATTCACTATACCAGTTGTGAATGTTCTGTTTCCGACATTTCGGGCTTTTCCGGTTTCGAACCGTTCATCGGTTAAAACCGACCGTTCACCCCTTCTGGTTGTGCTCAACTGCGTATTCGCTACCGCTTAACGCCCTGTAAGCGTTTGCGCAGGTTCTCTGCTTCCAGCGTGTTCGCCCGTAAACCTGCTGGCTAAATGTGCCACTGGTTATACAATTATGAAGATTTGAATTGATTGGTATCTATTTTCAGGTAGCAGGTTTGACTTGTTTTAATACCAGCTGCCTCAATTGATTCATCCACCTGCGGTTCGCGCGCCCATGCACTCGCAACCGCCGTGGGCACGGGCCCGCACGCCCGACCACGCCAACCCACCCATCACGAAAGGCCCGACCATGGATCCAAGAACGGTCATCCTCTACAGGTCCAAGCACCACGGCAACACCAAGAAGCTCGTCGACGCCCTGGTCGCCGCCCACCCCGAGATCGACACCATCGATGTTGCGACGCTCGGCAAGGAGGAGTATCCCGACCTCTCCCCCTATCACATCATCATCGTCGGCTCCGGTATTTATTACACCAAGTTCGACAAGGATGTCCTGCGCGTATGCGACCATTGCCTGCGCGACGGCGACAACGTGATCGGCCTCATGACCTACGGCGGCGCCGCCAAGTTCAACGGCGGTGACCTCGACGGCGTGTGCCGCATGAAGATGGCCACCCTCATGTGCACCTACGGCTGCCCCGGCTTTGACACCTTCGGTCCGTACAAGTTCGTGGGCGGCATGAACAAGGGACGCCCCAACCAAGAGGACATCGATGGGGCCGTCGAGTTCTACGACAAGTTCCTCGCCGATTACGGTGAGATCTTGGTCGAAGAGCGCCTGAAGCGCGACAAGCGCGACGCCTTCAACGCCGCACATCCCGCCGGCGGCCTCTTCACCAATCTCAAGCGCAGCGCCAAGAAGATCGCCAAACGCGTTAAGGGCGACAACGATAAGGCCACCGATGAGAAAACCACGGCGCCCGTCGCGGCGGATGCGCCGAGCGCAACGGACGAGCCCACTACTTCCGAAAACCAGTAAGCACTCAAAAAAATAACCAGCACCCTGTCGGGGGCACAAACTTGAACCGCCTCTCATCTCTCATGATCACGAGATGGGAGGCGGTTCGTCTTCCGGGCCCCAGCGATATCCGCAGCCCGTTTTCGCATTTCAAGGAGTATGGTAGAAGGCAGCAGATAGGCGCGGGCGCCGAAGCGCCCCTCGAAAAGCAAGGCGGATACCATGCCCAAGACCAGAGCACAGCAAATCATGGCCCACAAAGAGCACCGCGATGCCGACCAGATCACCGCGGCGATTCAAGACATCGCCGCCGAGTTCGAGCCCTACATCATCAAGCAGCGCCGCCACTTCCATAAACACCCCGAGCTGAGCCTTCAAGAGGTGCGGACCACTTCCGATATCGCCGGCCAACTCGACGCCATGAACATCCCCTACGAGCAGCCGCTCGAGACCGGCCTCGTTGCGACGTTGCGCGGAACTGCGCCGGACGCTTATCGCGAGGACGGCACGCCGCGCCGGCGCCTGCTCATGCGCGCCGACATCGACGCGCTGCCCGTCACCGAGCGTACCGACGACGAATTCGCGAGCGTCAACGAAGGTTGCATGCACGCCTGCGGCCACGATTGCCATATCGCCATGATGCTCGGCGCCCTACAGGTTCTGCGCCACATGACCGACGACATCCACGGCGAGATCCGCGTTGTGTTCCAGCCTTCCGAGGAGAACGGCTCCGGCGGACGCATGATGTGCGAGGCCGGCGTATGCGAGGGCGTCGACGGCGCGTTTGCTATGCACATCTGGAGCGAGGTCGATGCAGGTACCATCAGCTGCGAGCCCGGTCCGCGCATGGCCAACACCGACTGGTTCCGCGTGGACGTACACGGCACGTCCTGCCACGGCGCCATGCCGCAGCGTGGCAGCGACGCCGTGATGGTCGCCGCCGAAATCGTGAATGCGCTGCAGACCATCGTGAGCCGCGAGCTCTCCCCCTACGAGCCCGCCGTGGTCACCGTGGGCAAGCTTCACGCCGGCAGCGCGCGCAACGTCATTGCCGGCGAGGCCCACATGGAGGGCACCGTTCGCACCTATTCCACGGCAACCCACGAGCTCATGCCCGCGCTCATCGAACGCATCGCGGTGCATATCGCGCAGGCTCATGGCGCCGAAGCCGAGCTCTCCGACTACACCATCGCCAACTACAAGGTCGAAAACGAACCCGTCGCAAGCGAGCGTTGCCGCCAGGCGGTCCTCAAAACGCTCGGGTCCGAGGGCGTTGGCAGCTACCGTGGCACCATGTCGGGAGAGGACTTCTCCGAATACCTGCGCCGAGTTCCGGGCGTACTGGCGTTCGTGGGCTGCCGCAATCCGCAGATCGGGGCGACGTTCGCCCAACATTCGTGCTTCTTCAAGGTAGACGAGTCGGTTCTCGTCAAGGGCTCCATGGTCGCTGCCCAATACGCCATCGACTTCCTGTCCGAGCCCACGCAAGAGGAGCTGGACGGACCGCTCGTAACGCGTGTGGCCGAAACGAACCCGCAACTCGCCGAGACGCTGCGCGGCGCGCGCAGCAAGACGGTCGGCGCGCACAACGCCCTGCGGGACGCACGCGAGGCCCGAGTCGCCGCCGCACGCGAGATCCGCGAGGCGCGCCACGGGTCTGACACGCGCAACGGCAAGTAGTGGCAGGTGGCGACAAGTAGCGGCAACGCGCATATCAAGGAAAAGCCCTCAGGAGTCCCGAGGGCTTTTCGATGATCGATACATCGCCGTTTGCCGACTGACTAACCCAATGCGACGTCGAGCACCATCATGACCACGAAGCCCGCGATGACCCCCAACGTACCGATGTTCGAATGCTCCCCAAGATGCGCCTCGGGAATCAGCTCTTCAACGACGACGTAGATCATCGCGCCAGCGGCAAAGGCGAGCATCCAAGGCATGAACGGCGTGATTTGCGAACTCACCAGCACCACGAGAATGCCGAAAATCGGTTCGACGATACCGGACAGGCTGCCCATCACAAACGCCTTGCCTCGACTCATCCCCTCGCGTCGCAACGGCAGGGAAATCGCCGCGCCCTCGGGAAAGTTCTGCAAGCCCATGCCGATAGCAAGCGCCATCGCCATGCCGAGATACGCCGTCCGTTCAGAGCCCGAACTCTGGCCCGCCATCGCGAACAACAGGCCAACGCTCATTCCCTCCGGAATGTTGTGCAAGGTCACAGCCGAAACGAGCAGCGTGGTGCGTTTCCAACTCGTCTTGACGCCTTCGGGGTCATCGCCCTCCATATGAAGATGGGGCAGGAAGGTGTCAAGCGCCATGAGGAACGCCACCCCAAGCAAGAAACCACCCGCCGCCGGGATCCAGCCAACCTGGCCGAGCTCTTCGGCCTGCTCGATGGCAGGGTTGAGCAATGACCAGACGCTCGCAGCGATCATGACGCCCGCGGCGAACCCGAGGAAGATGCGGTGGGTGACGGCGCGGTCCTTGCGGAAGAAGAACACCACGGCCGAGCCGGCTGTGGTCATGAGCCAGGTGAAGCCGCAGCCCATCGCGGCCCATATGAGAGGCTGCATAAGATTGGCGTCGATTTGCATACGATTTCGCCTCCTTTTCGTACGTTTTCCAATTTCTGGTCAAAATACCCTAATTGTGCGCCGACCATGCAGTCCGCCCCCAACAAAACCCCTGGATTCGATTAAATGGTTGCGGAGCGCACATGACGGTCGCCCCCACGCGGGCCACGCGCCCGAAGCATGCCCTTGCGCGACCTGCAGATTCATCAAACCAACGACTATACATGTTTTCGATCACATCGCCGTTCGGCGCACTATCAACCCTTTTTGACCACTTCTTCCAAGACGCACGGCTGGGTATAAGAAAGTACCGTCAAAAGGAGGAACCATGCTAACCATCACTACCACCAACAACCTCGACGGCTACGAGGTAGTCGAATACCTCGGAATCGTCACTGGCGAGGCCGTGAGCGGCATCAACATGTTCCGCGATATCGGTGCCGGGCTGCGCAACGTGTTCGGCGGGCGATCTGCAGGATATGAAGACGAAATGGCCCAGGCGCGCGAGGAGGTCCTGCGCGAGATGTCGCAGCGCGCCGAGGCGCTCGGCGCCAACGCAGTCATTGGCGCGAACGTGGGATACGAGACCTTTGCCGAGATGATCATGACCACCGCTTGCGGCACCGCAGTGCGTGTGCGTCGAACGTCATAATCGCCCCGCTCACTCTCGCACTCTGTCCGTTCTCGTCGAAACGGGCACTCAGAGCTGCCGCGATCTCCATTACACGTAAAAACCCGGACCATCCAGAACCGCTATCGGTCGGATGGTCCGGGTTTTAAGGTAAGAGCTACAGAGCAAATCAGAGCACGGGCAAAACGCGGCGCAAGGCAAATCAGGGCACAGGGCAAAACGCAGAGCAGGGCAACATCCAAGTCCAGTTATGTCCATATGGAACGATTTGCCTGTTGGGTAACTTAAACCAGCTTGCCCTGGCAGTGGTCGCACATGTGCTGAATGAGCTCGGCGGGCCACTCGACAAAGTCGCGCTTGCGCGGCTTGAGCTCGCCGTCGACCAGCTCGTCGTAAGCGACCTTGATCTTGACGAAACGGGTCACCCTGACGGAACCCTCGTGGGTGAGGCAGCTCTCCTCGGCCTTGAAGGCACCCATGCCGAACAGGACCTTGGGGTTGTACATCACGAGCGTGTTGCCCTCGTCGTCGGCCAGGGCACAGATGGCCTTGGTCACGCCGATCTGGTTGGCAGCCAGGCAGGCGGCGTCCTCGATGGACAGCAGGGTATCCACCAGGTCCTGCGCGATCTCCGCGTCGGCGGCGGTGGCGGGCTCACACGGGGTGGAGAGGATGGCCTCGTCCTTCACGAGCTCCTTGATCATGGGCGCTCCTTTCTCATATGGGCGCAGCAAATCCTCGCCCATTCATTTCTTTCACCTGCGGAACTATACCAGATGCCCATCAAGGCCCGCGCCGTATCGCCGTAGAACGAACTAAACTGATGAGAACGCAGACAATGGCCGCATATACATGCGGAGCAACGAGGGAGGAAGCGCCATGAAAGTCATGCTCGTCAACGGAAGCCCACACAAGAACGGCTGCACTCACCGCGCGCTTGCCGAAGTCGCCGCGACGCTTGATGCGCACGGAATCGAAAGCGAGATCTTCTGGATCGGCGCCAAGCCCGCCGCCGGCTGCATGGCGTGCGGACGCTGCCGCGAAACCGGCGCCTGCATCTTCGACGATGCCGTCAACGAGTTTCGCGTGCTTGCCGAGCAGGCGGACGGATTTGTCTTCGGCGCGCCCGTCCACTATGCCCATGCCGCCAGCTCCCTCATGGGCTTCATGGACCGCCTGTTCTACTCCAACGGCAAAGCGGGCGCGCCCGACGTATTGAGCTTCAAGCCCGCCGCGGCCATCGCGTCCGCCCGCCGCGCCGGCACCACAGCTGCCCTCGACGATATGCAGAAGTTCTTCACCATCTCGAACATGCCCATTGTGAGCTCTCGCTACTGGAACATGGTCCATGGATGCACGCCCGAAGAGGTCGAACAGGACCAGGAGGGGCTGTGGACGATGAGACAGCTCGGGCGCAACATGGCCTGGCTGCTCAAATCCCTCGAGGCGGGGCGCGAGGCCGGAATCGGCCTACCCGATCGGGAAGCCGGGTCCTTCACGAGCTTCATCCGATAAACCGGCACGGAAAGGGGCGGCGCATCCAATGTGGTACGCCGCCCCTTTATCGAGGTTCGTATCTGTTGGGGTGATACTCGTCTAGCCGAGCTCAATCGAATCGGCACCGTCGATGCGGACGTTCGTATCGTAAAACGCCGTGAGCGCCTCGATGGCAAGGTCAACATCGCGGGCCCCGGCCGTCTCCATGCACGAATGCATCGAGAGCTGGGCACACCCGACATCGACTCCGTGCACGCTCACCTGCATGTTCGAAATATTGCCGAGCGTGGAGCCACCAGCTTTGTCGCTGCGGTTCGCAAACGCCTGATGCGGGATCTCGGCGTCGTCGAGCACGGCAGTGAACGCGGCACGGCTGAAAGCGTCGGTGCAATAGTGCTGGTTGGCCGCCTCCTTCACCACGATGCCGCCGTTCATCTGCGGGGCATGGAGGCTGTCGGCGAGCTCGGGGTGCGCGGGATGCTGCGCATGTGCGTTGTCGCAGCTCACGAGCATGGAGGCAGAGAGCGCGCGGACGTACTCCTCGGGGCCAAAGCCCAAAGCGGCGTTCACGCGGGAAAGGGTGTCGGCCAAAAGCGTCGATGCGGCACCCTGCTTGGTTTCGGAGCCGACCTCCTCGTTGTCGAAACATGCATAGACCGAGACGGTATGCTCGTTCCCGCCGTTCATAAAGGCGACGAGCGAAGTGTAGGCGCACATGAGGTCGTCGAGGCGGGGCGAGGAAATGAACTCGCCGGTGACACCCCACACGCGGCCGCGCTCACGGTTGACCAGGAACAGGTCGCGCGACACGATTTGGGCGGGATCGATCTCGAGGGCATCGGCCACGATCATGTCGAGCGAGCCGTTCGCCAAGTCGCCCGCGGAAAGCAGCGGGAACAAATCGCTTGCGCGATTGGGGGCGAAGCCCTTGTTCACGCCGCCGTCCATGTGGATTGCAAGGCTCGGGATAAGCGCGACATCTCGATTGAGGGCCACGAGACGGCTCTCGATACGCGCGCCCTCTCGCACCAACACGCGTCCGGCGAGCGAAAGCGGGCGGTCGAACCAGGTGTAGTCCATCATGCCGCCGTAGGCCTCGGTGTCCAAGCGCACATAACCGGCGGGACCCTCGAGCTCTCCATTCGTCTTTACCTTGAAACAGGGGGAGTCGGAATGCGAGGCTGTGAGTTGGAAGTGGTACGGGGCGCTATCACTGGCCGATCCAGCGGCGACATCGACGGATCCGGCGGCGTCGTCGGCGGCTTTGGCAGCATCGGAGGCAAAACCCGGAGCGACCACACGCTCGCCCACACGCCAGGCCACAACGCTCGATCCGTTGCGCTGCGTGTAGTACGCGCCTCCCGGGCACACCTCCCATGCGGCGCCCTCACTCAGGTACGTAAAACCAGCCGCATCCAAGCGCGCGCGGATAGCCGCGGCGCTGTGAAACATCGTGGGGCTCTCGGCGATGAAGTCGAGCAGGTCCTCGGCTGCCGTCGTGGCCGGGGCTGCGGCTTTTGTGGCAAAAGACATATGCGCTCCTGTTCGTGTCGCATGGGTTCGCTTGGCTTGTTCGACAAAATCTTACCGCATACGGGCGCGGCGCCGCACACCGCCCGGCCGCTTCGTCCCGTTTGCCAGTTTGCCCTTGCTAACTGTTTGCTTTTTTGTATCATTTCTAGTGCTGACACGTTTTTCCTCAAAGGAGTCACCATGACCACCGCCTCCACCCCTAAGACCGTCGCCGTTGTTGGCTGCACGCACGCCGGCACGTTCGCCGCTCAGTCAATCCTCACCGCGCACCCGGATTGGACCGTGCACGTCTTCGAGCGCAACGACACCCTGTCGTTCCTCTCCTGCGGCATCGCGCTGTGGGTCGGCGGTCATGTGAGCGACCCCAACCGCATGTTCTACTCCTCCCCCGCAGCTCTCGCCGAGCTCGGCGCGCAGATGCACATGCAGCACGACGTGCTTTCCGTTGATGTCGCCGGCAAGTCTCTCGTGGCGCGCGACCTCACCAGCGGCGAGGAGTCGACCTACGTTTTTGACAAGCTCGTCGTCACGACCGGCTCCAAGCCCGTCACCCCGCCCATCCCCGGTCTGGCCGAGGGACTTGAAGATGGCCGTGTGATGCTGTGCAAGAACTGGGACCACGGCAAGGCCATCAAGGAGAACGCCATGCAGGCGGATTCTGTCGCCGTGATCGGCGCAGGATACATCGGCGCTGAGCTTGTCGAGCAGTTCAGTGAGGCCGGGGTGCGCGCCACCCTCATCGACGGCCTCGATCGCGCGCTCGCCAAAAACTTTGATGCACCCATCACCGAGCAGGTCGAAGCCGTGTACGCCGAGCACGGCGTGGAGCTCGCACTAGGCCAGATGGTCACCGAGTTCCGCCTGAACGAGTGCGGCGCTGGTGTCACCGTCGTGACCACCGCCGGTGAATACGATGTCGACTACGCCATCATGGGCGCCGGTTTCCTTCCCCGCACCGATCTGTTCGAGGGCCAGCTCGAAACCCTTCCCAACGGCGCCATCAAGACCGACGAGTACATGCGTGCATTCCCGGCCGGCAGCACCGAGGCCAGCTCCGACATCCTCGCCGCCGGCGACTCCTGCACCGTGCTCTACAACCCCACCGGCACCTATGATTACATCCCGCTGGCCACCAACGCCGTGCGCCAGGCCCTGCTCGTGGCCGCCAATATCGAAGAGCCCATGCAGAAGTATATGGGTACGCAGGCAACCAGCGCCGTACAGCTCTACGACCTGTCCCTTGCGGCGAGCGGTCTCACCCAGGCAGGTGCCGAGGCCCGCGGCGTGAACGCCCGCTCCACTACCATCGTCCAGGACTACCGTCCCGACTTCATGCTCACCACCACGCCGGTTACCGCGACCCTCACCTGGGATCCCGAGACCCGTCGCGTGCTGGGCGCCCAATTCTTGTGCCGCCACGACGTGGCCGAGGCCGCAAATGCGATCTCCATCGCCATCCAGGCGCGCTTCACCATCGATCAGCTCGCAAACGTCGACCTGTTCTTCCAGCCCAACTTCTGCCAGCCGGTGAACTTCATTGGCGCCGTGGCCATGCAAGCCGTGGCCGAGCAGGACGCCTGCTAACCCGTTGCTCGGAACAACATGCGCCCGCTAAGGGGCGCCGAATTGAACTGCCTCCCATTTCTTGGACTGGAAAATGAAAGTCCTGGAGATGGGAGGCGGTTCACTTCGGTGCTCCTTCCTTTTGCAACATCGGCCATCTCGACAGCGCGCCCGTTGCCCGACCCCAATAGCCCTTCTGAAAGCAAAGCCTCTTGCAGGTAAAACCACCATCTCAATCCCGCCAAACGAAATCCCGCGCTTTCGAAAGATCCAAAACAGCATAATCGTCCGTCTGAAAAGATGGCGCAGAGCCCCTCGGGCCACGTCTTCTGGCCGCTATGCATCCGCTAGGCAAAAATAGCCCAATTGATGCACTTCTTCAGCACGCCGTTTTCAATTCGTCGACTTTTGGTAATTACTTATCGCTTCCTCGAGATATAAGGCCCATTTGGATGCGCGCGTCCAGGTGTTTTACGCGTCAGAACGCGTTGCTACCGGCCAGTCTAAAAAACTAATTACCAAAAGTCGATGAATTGATTTCAAACGCCCTCGCGCGACCCGATTCCCCATTTGGGTACAAGCTCATTCACCGAGGGAGGGGGTATTTAATGGAACAGGTGATTTGCGGCGCCAGCGCCTTTGAGCTTTATCGAATCCCACCCCAGGTCACACTGCTGCTCCCAGAGTTTCCCCATTTTTCGACGCGCCGGCAACGCGGCGCCATCTTCCGATCGAATGACCTGGGTCCTTGGCTGAATCTTCCAATACACACCCTGTGCGACAGCCCGTCAGCCCGAACACGGTCTTCGGCAATCAAGGACCACGTCTGGAGCGGGGACCTCCCGAGTTCAGCTATCTGGGAAAACAACGAAGTCGGTGTTCAGTACACCTCGCCGCTCATGACATTGCTCACCTTGGCGCCGCTCGTCTCGGTGCACCGTCTCACCATGGCCGCTTACGAACTCTGCGGGGCATTCGCCGTCTACGCGCCCACCAAAGAAATGCAGCGCGAGCTCGATCATCTGCGCAACCAGCGCCTCGCATGGCCGGGAGGATGGCGCCAGGTGTATGACCACGCGGGCAAACCGACGTCTCTTTGGCACCGCGATCCGCTCGTGACGCTTCATGAGCTTCGCGGGTTCTGCGAGGAAAGCAAGGGCATGCACGGCCATCGCCAGTTTTGCCAGGCCGCACGCGCGGTCACGGGCGTTACGGCGTCTCCCCTCGAAGTGCAAGCATCCATGCTGCTGAACCTTACGCGACGACGCGGCGGCGAAGGGCTGGGGCCCATCGTCAACAACCACCCCATCACGCTGAACCGCGACGCCCGCATCCTCGCCGGCCAATCAACCTGCTACGCCGACATCCTTTTCCCCGAAAACGACATCCACCCGGCAATCGATATCGAGCTTCAAAGCCATATGGTTCACGACGGGGGCCGAGCGGGCGGAATAGACTCCAACCGTATGCTCGGCCTCAAGCGCATGGGCATCGAAGTCATCATGGTGACAGCCGAGCAACTCTATGACCCCGGGAGGTTCCATCGTCTGTCGGCCCACTTGTCGTCATTGCTCGGAAAACGGCGAAAGGCGAAATCGGCGGGCATGGAAGCCGCCGAGCGCGACCTGAGGTGCGAGGTCCTTTCGAACTGGGAACAGCTGGTTCGCTGAGTTCTCAGCGGGTCCCCGCGCACTCCATCTCGCGCTCTGCTCGGGCGTTGACCTCGGCGAAGACACGGTTGAAAAATTCCTCGTCGAGCAGGCGGTACGCGGCGCCGGCGACCGGGTGGTTGGTGCGCACGGTCTCATGGGCGATGGCGCAGGTCGCAGAGACCGACGCCGCATCGATCTCGTACTGAGGAAACGCAGCCGCGACCTCGATGAGCTGTGGCGTGAGACGCGGCATGAGGTCGAGTTCGAGAGACTTGCCAAACAGGTCGAAATCACCCTGCTTCTTGATACGGAAATCCCGGCTGGGCCGCTCGCCGCGCGCATCCAGCAAATCACTCACGGCCTGGTTCCACGTGCAGTCGGCAAGCAGGTGAACCCATGTGCCGAGCACCATGTCGAACAGGGAGCGTCGCAGCTCATCGCGGCTTAGCGCGCGTCGGGAGGTCGCGAACGCGTCACGCTGGCACGCGGCGGTTTGGGCCACATCGAAATCCCACTCGAACATCGGCGTGTGCGCGGGAGAAACGTGGGCGACCTCGGCCGCCAGGGAGGCCGGGGCATGCCAGGGCAGCGCCGGGACGTGCTTCCCGGCGTCCGCGAAACCGGAGACACCGGAGGCAAAACCGGGCGCCCCGAAACCTCCCCCCGTTGCGCAATCGTCACCGAGCGTATCCAACAGCCCGCACTCGCGCGCGAGCGGCAGCACGTACGCATCGAAGAACTCGCCCGCACGCGGTTTTGGGATGTGCTCGGGCTTGGCGAAATGCGTCACGCGATACGGAACGGGCCGCACCACGCCGGGCACCATGTAACCCACGTAGATATCGGGAATCAAGTTTCCAAAAAGGAACGCATTGCCATCGCGCACGGCGCGCGCAACGGAGCCGCCGCCCTTGAGCAGCCGCTCCGCATGCGCGATATGTATGTTCCAGCTAGGCACTAGCTGCGGACCTCGCCGCCGGTGGCCTTGCACACCTTCGTCACCAGCTTGGAGTGAGCGCGCTCGACCTCCTCGCTCGTAAGGGTGTGGTCGTCGGCGCGATAGGTGAGCGCGAAGGCCATGGACTTCTTGCCAGCACCCACGCGCACCGGGTCGCGGTACACGTCGAACAGGCGCACGCCCACGAGCAGCTTGCCGCCGGCGGAGCGCAGACGGCGCTCCAGGTCCTCGCAGGTCACGTCGTCGTCAACAACAATGGCAAGGTCGTGCTCGACGCTCGGGAACTGGGAGAACTCGCGATAGGCCTCCTGGGCGCCAGCGCCCTTGATCAGCGCCTCGAGATTCAACTCAAAGGCCACCACGGGGATATCGATGCCGTAGACATCGCGAGCATCGGGATGGATCTCGCCGACCCAGCCGAGAACCGTACCGCCGGAGAGCACCTCGGCGCCGCGGCCGGGCTGCAGGAAGGCGTAGTCGTCGCCGTCGGCGGGGCGGAAGCGGACCTTGGGGATGCGCAGCTGGGAGAGCAGCTCCTCAACAACGCCCTTGCCGTCGAAGAAACGAAGCGGCATGGGCTTGTAATTCCAGGTCACATCGCCCATGGAGCCGGAAAGCACGCCCGCCACGGACTCGCGCTCCTTCGGCGCGCTGGCGTTCTCGCGGCCGAAGAACAGCGTGCCGATCTCATACAGCTGCACGTTTGCGGTGCTGTGCTTGATGTTGTACTCGACGGACTGCAGCAGGCCCGGGATGAGCGAGCGGCGCATCTCGGTCTGCTCGGCCACCAGCGGGTTCATGATCTCGACCGGGCATCCACGGCCCTCGTCCGTCATGCCGATGCGCTCGAGGTCGCCGGGGGCGGCGAAGGAGAAATTCATGGTCTCGTTGAGGCCGCAGGCGCGCAGGATCTGACCGACCTTGCGAGTGAGCTGCTGCTCGCGGGTAAGGCCGCCGATGTGGTTTTTGGCGGCGGGGATGGTGGCCTCGACGCGATCCATGCCCCACAGACGCAGGACCTCCTCGATCAGGTCGATCTCGCGGGTGAGGTCAGGGCGGAACGTGGCGGGCATGACCGCGCACACGCGCGCATCCCCCTCCCCCTCGGCCTCGACGGAGCAGCCGAGACGCGTAAGCGCCGTCTCGATGAAAGCGGGCTCGATCGCGGCGCCGCACAGCTCGTGCACGCGGGAAAGGCGCAGGCTGATGGGAGCGAGCTGCTTGGGCGCGGGATAGACGTCCACGCAACCCGGGGCAACCTTGCCGCCGGCAAGCTGCTCGATGAGGGCGCAGGCGATGTTGGCAACATCCACGCACCCGGCCTCGTCGACCTGACGCTCGAAGCGGATGGAGGCGTCGGAGATCAGCGCGAGGTCGCGGCTGGTGTGGGAGGTGCGGCCAGCGTTGAAGCAGGCGCTCTCCACCAGCACGTCGACGGTGGCGTCGGTAACCTCGGACTCCATGCCGCCCATGACGCCCGCGAGCGCGACCGGGGTGGCGCCGGCCTCGCCGGTGGCGATGAGGCCCATGCCCGCGGAGAGCGTGCGCTCCACGTCGTCGAGGGTGCGGAAGACCTCGCCCTCACGCGCCGCGCGGACGGCCACGGTGCGCTTGCCGGCCTTCTCCTCGAACGCGTTGAGGTCGAAGGCGTGCAGCGGCTGGCCGGTGAGCATCATCACATAGTTGGTGATGTCCACGACGTTGTTGTGCGTGCGGATGCCGCAGGAATTGAGGCGCTGGACGAGCCACTCGGGCGAGGGGCCGACCTCCACATCGCGCACCACGCGGGCGACGTAGCGATCGCACAGGCCCTCGTCGATGAGCTCGACCGAGACGGTCTCGGCGGTCGGGGCGCCGGACTCGGCGGCGACGGCGGGCAGGTCGACGTGGAAGTCGCGGTCGTAGATGGCGCCGACCTCGCGCGCGATGCCGATCATGGAGAGGCAGTCGGCGCGGTTCGGGGTGATCTCGCAGTCGAGCACCGTATCGGACGTGCCCACGTACTGGGCAAACGGAATGCCGATGGGCGCATCCTCGGGAAGGATCATGATGCCCTCGTGATCGGCGGAGAGGCCGAGTTCGCGCGCGGAGCAATTCATGCCACAGGACACGACGCCACGAAGCTTGCCCT
>OGDD01001162.1_pt1 | contig 21279 bp, 13 predicted proteins | sample 1570301 | NCBI WGS metagenome assembly OGDD01 (sample SAMEA2581971, study PRJEB24529) | metagenome | biome: Human gut stool | place: China | collected 2011 | reverse complement strand
AGACAACACATCTGCGGCATTGCGGCCGAACCGGGACAGTTTGAATACCAGAACGTAGGAAACGCCATCTTTTCCTGATTTGATATCTTCCATCATCCGGCAAAAGGATGCACGCCCCTCGATGGATTTACCCGATTTACCGGCATCCTCATACTCGCCAACGATCTGGTAATCATTGAAGTCAGCGTATGCTTTCATCCGGGCTTTCTGGGCATCCAGCGAATAGCCGTCGATTTGCATCGTGGTAGATACACGAGTGTAAATATAAACTTTTGTCTTTCGCTGTGACATAAGAAATCCTCACGGCTACCGTTATTTCTTGTCGATTTTTTGCTCTAAGAACTGGATGGAATCCAGATAGTCTTGTTCCACGTCGCTGAGCGTTCTTGCCCTATACTTCCGATATTCGGTGGTGGCTTTGTCCACGGCCTGCTTGTGCGTCACAGTGCCGTTTCCGACAAGCAACTGCTCACCGCTCATGGTTAAAATACGGTCAAGGTGGTTTGCCCAATCCTGCATGGTCATGGGCTGTTCCCGTTCTGCCTGACGTTCTGCGAAATCCAGATAACCGGAAACCAACTGCCCCATAGCACGAAGTTCTTTTTCGTTCAGATAGTTTTTGGCAATGGTAGCTTCTCGTAAGGTGGGCTGGTTTCCTGCAAAAGTGGTCAGACCCATAAATTCCTTTTCGGCATCTGCACGGTTGTAAATGACCTCAGCGGCAGTCTGACCGTGGATGGCATAATGAATTTTGTTCTGGACTTTTTTGAAGAACTGGACGGAGATTTCTGCTTTTGGGTTGTAGTCAATGCTGGTTGCATAGATTTCCAGAACCTGACGATAAAACACTTTTTCGGAAGCACGGATGTCACGGATGCGTTCTAACAGCTCTTTGAAATATCCACCGCCACCCAGATTTTTCAGGCGTTCGTCATCCAGCGCAAATCCCTTGCGCATATATTCCTTCAGGATACCAGTTGCCCAGATGCGGAATTGTGTGCCGCGTTTGGATTTGACCCGGTAGCCGACAGAGATAATCACATCAAGGTTGTAATAATCCACATCGTAGACCTTTCCATCTGCGGCAGTGTAGGCAAATTTTGCCCACACTGATTCCTTTTGAAGCTCACCTTCCTTGAAGATGTTCCTGACGTGTTTTCCAATGACACTCCGATCACGCTGGAACAGCTCAGCCATCTGGTCGATGGACAGCCAGACGGTATCGCCATCAAACGTGGCATCAATTTTGGTCAGGCCATCTTCAGTGGTATAAATGATGATGGAATTTTTGGGGCTTTCATCAGGGCGATTCATTTTCGTACCTCGTTCAAAATATGGAACATGGTAAGAGAATCTCACCATGTGTTTGGACAGCAATTACAAGAACATTATATCATGCTGCAAGGAGTTCATCAACGGCAATTTGCCCGGTTTCGATTTCTGGGATTAAAATTTCTGCATATTTTTCGATCATATCGGCCAGAAAACCCGCCAAGGCACTCCATTCATCAAAGTTGGACGTGCAGGCGGAAACGGGAAAGATATCTTTTTCGCTAGCAGGATATTTTTTCAATAGGCAGCTCCATTTCCTTGTAGCTGGACAGCGTGTACCAGCGATTTTATCAAACTTCCTTTCAAACTTATCCCATCAATTCTTTTAGCCGTTCCAGCTTTTCCTGTGCGGTCTCCTTGCGAAAGCTGACCCCGATGCAGGAGATGGGAACGCACATCTCTAGCAGGCGGTCATAGATACGGGCATGGGCGGTATCCTGCGGATGCCGGATTTCGTCCAGCGTCAGATTCGTGGTAACGATTAAAGGCTTCCGGCTGCGGTAACGGCTGTCTACAATGCTGTAAATTTGTTCCAGAGCATACTCCGTACCACGCTCCATGCCAAAATCATCAATGATGAGAAGAGGATAGCGGCATAGCCTGTCCACCACCTCATTCCGCCCGGAGAAGCTGTTGTTCAGTTCGTTCAGGATGCGGGCAAAGTTCGTCATGCGCACAGGTACTTCCTGAGCCATTAGAGCGTTCGCAATATACCCGGCAAGGAAACTTTTTCCTGTGCCGACACCGCCCCAGAGGAGCAGCCCGATGTTCTCTGAGCGCATGGTCCGCCACTGTTCCACATAGCGGTGTGCATGGTGCATCTGCGGGCTGCGCCCATTGTCGTTTGCAAATGTCCAGTCCAGCATAGCTGAATCAGAAAAGCCGTCTGCTTTCAGCCGCCGCACAAGGTCGAGGTGTTTCTGCGCCTTAATAGCTGCTTCCTGCTGCTCCCGTTCGGCTTTATGGCAGGCACATTCTACCGGATGCTTGTTCTTCCCCATCAGGACAAGACCCTTGGCAAAGAAGGCTTCTTTTGGGGTGCGGCACTTGCCGCAGTAGAGCAGGCCATCTGCATCATAATAATCGGTGGCATTTTGGGGAATGCTGGAAACAGACTGTTCTAAAATCTTCTCAAGCGTCTTTATAGGCTTTCTCCTTCCGCAAAGGTGTAGTCCGGGATACCCGGTGCTGTCTTTTTCTCCGCATTCTGCCGCTTCGCCCAGATACGCAGCGTTGCGGCATGGTCGGCATACTTCTTTCCGGTAGATTGGATATAAGCGGATAACTGCTCGATCAGGCCATCCAACCCTGCAAAGTCAGCTTTGAGCCGCTTGTACTCCTTCTCCGTCAGAAAAACATTCTGGTATTCTCCCAATGATAGGCGAGCAGTGTTTGTTCTTATCAGGTGGTTATCATTCAGGTTGTTCTTATTACGTTGGTTAGGTGTGCATTTTGCGCAATCATGCTGTGCGTTTCTGCACAGTATGCGGAACTTTAAGCAGAATATGGCTGGGCTTGGAAAAGCCGCTGCGCACTCGTTCGGCAAGTTCCGCTTTTTCCAGTTCAGCAAAAGAGCGTGTCACACTGGAGATGCAGCATCCCAAATCCTTTGCTAGGTGGGAAAGCGGATAGACTACATAAATGTGTTCCTGCTCGTCCACCCAGTTGTTTTTCTGCGAGAGAGTGGCACGGTCGAGCAGGAGCGTGTAGAGCAGTTTTGCGGTGTGGCTCAAATCAGCATTGAGCAGAAATCGGGCATAGGGCAGATACTGCGGCAGTGGCATATTGGCTTTCAAGTAGTCTGAAATAAACGTCACCTCCAATTTTTACGTCCTATCATGGTGCTTTAGGGGTTCGAGAATTACAAGCGCAAGATTCGCCCGTGTCGCCTCAAAACTCACTTTCGTGATTTTGGTCGACGGCGAACTTGCTGGAGATTTCACTCCCCAGTCCCTCGATGAAAACTGAAAATCTGCAATTTTCAGATTTGGCTCCCCATAAAAATGGTGAGCAGCCGAGATGCAGGGCATCATCGGGAAAGTGTGGGACTGCATCCCACACCCTGCACCGAACAACCATTCAACAGAGATTTGCGAACCCCTGTGGTCTGATTGTCGGCTTTTTGCTGTCGGTCTCTCCGCAAGCTGTTCCTGCCCGATGTACTCCGGCGTTCTGGCTTTCCTTGGTGCGCTCTTGTCATGGCGGCACTTCCCTGGGAAGTCATAGTGCCTTGCAGCCGATTATTCAGTTGTCAAAGAACATGAGTTTTCACTGATAGAATTGGAGAAAGCCCGTTTCGCAAGGTATTTCCAAAATCTTCATAGATTTTTTGCTTTCTCACAAATTGGAATCCGCAAGGGTGGTTTCATATACAGTTTTTTTGAAATTTTCAAAATTTCACATAGACCCACGAGGCAGAGCATCGTGGTTGGGAGATGAATTTCATCGAGCCAATCGGCAGAAACGGACGGTCTGCATGGGGGTATAGGGAGCAGAATCCCCATCAAGATGTCCGGTACGAAAAGCCCGCATGGGATTTCGAGTTACTCCGGGCGAATCTTGCCCTGATAAATGTGCAGGCAGTGATCGTCAGAGAAGCCAGCGTTAGCATTAAGCTTGCTGGTTTCCAACATCGTTCAAGCGGTCTTTTACGTTCTGAAGATACCGGCTGGCACGGTCTATAAAAATCAGCAGCTTCTCATTGTTCTTCGGTTCGGTAAGAATATCAGGGTATTCACGAAAACACATTTCCCACCGCCGGACAAAATCCTCCTGCGCTCCCTGAATCTCGCACATCATGGCTTCGCCATCTGCCAAACGGCGAGGTGAATAGATGCTCTTGACGGCATCCCTGAGATTCTGTTTTTCTTCCTTGTTGAGTCCTTTCTTATGCCCCTGAATGTCTTGCTTGAAGGCCGTTATAAACGCATTGTCCTTCGAAGGCGAAGAATACGAATCCGTGATACTGGAATCCCGTTTGGCTTTAGGCTTACGCAGCTCTGCCACAACTTCGGAACGCTTTTCCTTTGGAACCTTTGCAATCGAGGAAATTTCACGGTCGGTTGCCCGGATCTTTCCACGCAGGATTTCTTCCTGCGCTCCGGGTACTGCTTCCTCCGCTGCTTCCACACCTTTTGCAAATTGCTCTGCACGGTAAACATAGCTTTCGGATGTTCCATGTTCCGCAGCAACCTTCGACCGTGAACCGTGCTTTGTGCGGTCTGGTTCATTTTGAACCAGACCACTTTCAGATGCCAAGGTGTACTGATTACCGTGAAACGATTTGATTTGCTTTTCCGCTTTTGCCTGCTTTCCGATCAGGAACTTTTTCTGTTCTGGGGTCAGGTTTCGCCGTCCCAGTTGATTTTTGCAAATCCATGCGAGTGCTTCATAGCGGCTGGAAAATTCTTTTTCGATGACTTCAAACGGAATGAACGGATATTTCCGAAGAATTTGATAGCGTGTATGTCCATCCACAATATAGCCGTTCCACGTGATGATCGGATTCAGCACACGCTCTTCCTTGAGGATGTTCATTTCCAGTTGGTGGGTTTCCTCAAACGACGGAGGGTTGATTTGATTCTGGAACTCCGGGTCAATTTTAAGTTGGCTTAGTTTTGTCATAGGCAAACCATCCTTTCTGAAATGAAATAGAATATCATTGTTCTTACGCCGTTCTCCCTGCATGGCTTTCCTGCCCCCTTCCGGCGGCGTTTTCCGGCTCGCTCTTGCGAGGTCATCGCCGAGTATCTCATGCAGACGGTCATGCGGTTTTCAAGGTTCAATTGGTGTCTTACTGGTAGCTTATCACACTTTCAAAAGAATTTTTAGGACCTGACAGGTCCGGTTTGGCGTGGATTTTATCCTGAATTCGCTTGAAAATCGGACATCGCTCTCGGTGCGTAAGATAAGTATACCGTATCCTTTTGCTGCTGAACAGGAACTATTAGTTCCGGTTTTGAGGTCTTTTTTCGGCTTTTAGGGGCAAAAACCGGAAGCATTCGTTCCGGTTTTTCGTAGGAACGTTTTTATCATAGCAGAAATTCCATTGAAATTTTAGGAGGTCGTACTTCCGGTTTTGGTGTCAAAAAGCGGAAGCATGACCTCCGCTTTTGCATACAACTTGCTTTAGCTGCGTGCATTTCGTCTTGCACAAAAATAACCGCCAGCTTCAAAGTTTTCTTTGAAACTGACGGCTTGATAATGAAAGCTCTTTTGATTTTTACTTGGCGTGAACGAAGTTCGCTCAACAAAATTTTTCTATGACTGAAGGCTATCATAGAGTACGCAAGCAGGGCAGATGTATATACAACGTCTGCATCTGCAAGCAATGTGTCTGTCTATACAAACACCATTTGCATTGCAAAACGCTTGTTGGGAACACCCAAACCCGTGAACTGCATCCGCTGGATGCAGGCTGAAGTACCGAAAAACTGTCAAAACAGACAAATTTCAACCGAATGATTTGGATAAAATGCGGCTGTTTGGAATTTCTATTTCATTGTTGGACTATTAGTGGTAATATTAATCTATTATAATTGGGTTCGATAAAGTGTATGAGGAGAACTATTATGGCATCACTAACACATGTATGTGTGTGGTCTTCTAAGGGCTGGACTCATATCACACCTGAAGAAGTTGCCCGTAGCCATCCGGGAGGATCGGTATCTGCACGCAGTGGCCTTTTTATGTGTGAATTGTGCGGACAATATGTACGATTTGTTGATGGTGATATCCAGACACCGCATTTTCGTCATAGTGCATATGAAGAAAGCAAAAATTGTCCGGAGCGTACATTTGGTCCGGGAGGAAACTATACCTATGTGGCTGGTGAACATGAACTTCCTATCCGAATTGTCAATATTACAAGCACGGGCTTTTCATTTGAGTTGGGACTGGTTGCGGTTCCAAGAGAACTTTTGAAAAAGCAGATGCGCAAGGAGCTTACAATTGTTCCATCTAACAAATTGATGACCCCATTTGTATATTCGTATGAACGCTTAAATAGGGACGTTCTTACATATGTTCCAATTGGAGATTGTCCCAGTGAAAAGTACACTGTCATATCATCTGATGAAATTGAAAGAACATATTGGCCACACGTCACAAATGGTGTACGAGAGAGTGGTGCGATTTTTGATGCGGAAAGTGGAAAGCTGCTTCTTGATGACGCTGATGTTATAGTAGGAAAAGAGTATTATTTGCTTTCAAGAGTCCGACCGTACAATATTTATAACGGCGTTTCAATTAGACAACTTTTGAAAAGAAATATCTCTTGGTCAACATGGTACTTATCGCAAGTTACTGCAACGGACCTTACGGAATCTGCAGCTAAATTCTTTTTGACCTATCATTGCCGTCTTACAAGTCAGCCGATTTCGATTCAACCAATTTGGCCGGTATATGTGCAATCACCGTATGTCATTCAAAACTCTGGGGAAACAACATGGCTTCTCATTCAAGGACAAGGTGAAACGACGACAAAGACTTATCCGGCAGCAACAATGCTATACTATCCGTCTGACGGAGGTAAAGTTTGCTCGATTGAAGGTAATGAGCGACAGCAGTTGATTTCTACGGGCAGAGCAAAGGTACTGGAGTACACATATCTTTGGAAGAAGCCACTGAATGAACGGGCAGAACAGCCACGGGTGACGATTTCTGATGTCAATGGAAATCCTGTACCAAGTGGATTGCAAAATATTATTCCGCAAAATCATATTATACGAGTGATCGCTCCATTTGATGGAACAATCCGACTTGAAAAGAATGGATTTGTAATCGAACAAATTTCATTGAAAGCGGAAATTTCCATCGAACTTGATGCAATTCAATATGGCGTCCGTGTTCTGATTTTACAGGGATTGGACATTGTTTGGAGTGCAGAGTATAAGAAAGAAAATTCCGAAGTCTTGAGTTCGGACGATACAGTGAACTTTCAGAATCTAGTTCATGCGCATGGGAGAAAGATACCAGTTTCGCATACGCTAGGGGCAACGATCATTTTGCTAAAGAATTATCCTAAAACCCGAAAATGGATTTCTGAAAAAATACGAAGCGGATATATGGAAGAAGATGCCCTCGCATATTATAAAAATTTTATTGTGATGTTAAAGAGCAAGCGGTGAGGAGAATAATATGGATTATCTCAATAGATTATCGAAAACTGATGTTGAATCAATTTGTAAATTGATTGGTTCGAGAGACTTGAAACAAAATTTTCGGACGAATTCAAATGGCTTTAGCATCATTAAACCGGGATTTCGCCCCAATACGATTTCAGATGAGGAAGCAGTTGCTCTTACGGTACAAAATGTATCCATGAGATTTATTTCAAAGTTTTTGAATGAAAAAATACAGTCCTTGATGGATAAAATTATTGGCGAGCAGGCAAATTTGATAGCGAAAGGAATACCGTCTGATGACGCACGTGTGTTTGCGCTTGCAAACAGCCCGTTTTTTGATAATTTGGATTTATATTTTCGCTTAGAACAACCTGTCCGTTCTTCAGAGGAAATTGGCGCATTAAAAATCGCAATACGTATTGCAAAGAGAGCCTACAAACCCGATTCAGTAGAGGACACTCCAACGGACCAGACAACAAAACTGTTAAAGGAAGAACTTGAAGCGCAAAAGGAGTATGCGCGGAACAAGATTCAACAGGTTCAAGACTTACTGAAGGAAACTCAAGCAAGTTTGCAAGCAATGGCAGAAGATGCTACTCAGTTACGCAATGAAAAGGACGAGCTGAAAAACAAGTTGGATTTGGAGGAGAAAGAACTTACTAGATATCGTGCATTGGAGAAATACTCAATTAGTCACAGAACAGATACAACGGATGCAAAATATCCGTTCAAGTCAATTTGTAAGGTTTTCTGGGCAGACGGCTATGTGCGTCTAAAGAGACTGTCGGATATCCAGCATGATGAAATCACAGGAGATTATCTGGAAGAATTTCCGACGCAAAGAGACTTGTTCAGCGATCAGAGGTCAGGAGCTTTTCCGGAAGGATATGTTGGTGTTTGGGATTGGCATGTGATTCCCAATAAAAAAGATCCGAGCCGGGATTTTATTGAGACCAGCTATAGTTCGTCTCAGCCAACGCAAATTATAATTTTTAAGGAATGCGATTCCGTTGAGAAAATTATAAAAAAGTTGACTGCGGGAGTGTCTGAAAAGATTTACTGCGAGAGTGTTCTCTTTGCTTATTGGAATGGTAAAAAGTATGAAGGCATCTATTGCCATCCCAAAGATCTTGATGTTAAAATGGATCGCATTTCATTAAAGCAGGATGTTTTCAGACTTCCTGTTTTTGAGGTGTTTGCTTCAATGCTGTATCAGGCTGGAGATTGCCAAGTTTGCACGGCTTTGAATTTTGGAATGCCGACGAAAGTAATAAATGTCAAGGATTCTATGGATGTTTTGAAGACATTGCTACGCAAACGGCTGACATGGGCAACATCCAAACAGCGGGGGATTACAAATGCAACGCATCAGCAAATCACAGCGTATTTGCAAGAGTTGCCGAACAAGGATTTCGTGCAGGAACTTGCGATGCAGTGCAATTGTACAGAGGATGAAGCGAATGAGCTGATTCAAAAGTTTGTACAGGATGCAAGCTCTTATCTTTCGGCTACGGATATTGAAGATGATATGTTGAGCCGCATTATTCAGCAGAATTCCGAATTAGAGAAACGGTGTAAAGAACTATTGACAACCGAATGGGAAAAAGAAAATTCTGAGAAAATTCAAAAAGTAGAAAATGAATTGATGCAACGGAAAAATGCGGCAAAGGACGAAAGAATACGGTTGGAACAGCTGACAGAAAAATATGAAGCAGTTGAGCAAAAGCTGAAAGAATCAAATGAAAAGCTGGAAGAACGTGAGCAGCTGGCTGCCGAAGTAGAACGAAAAGTAGCAGAAAAAATTGCAAAGGCGCAAAAAGATGCAGCTGATTTTATTGCGGCACAAGCATTTCTGCCGCAGATCAATCGCGTAGGCGAAAAACAGACGGTTTCAGTGACAGTATTTTCATCGTTTACTTCTGGTAAATCAATGGACGATAGAGTTGCTGTCCTAAAAAATTCAGACGATGTCATAGAGTATCTGGCAGATAATTTGAAGGAAGCAGGTGTTCAGGAAAGCTATACCAGAGGACTAGCAGCTTATCTCTATTCGGCATACAGATATCGAACGCCGGTGTTGCTTGCAGGTCCAAATGGTTTGGCGATTGCACAAGCTTTCTCGATGACGCTGTTTAGTAGAACTGTTGCAATATTATCGTGTGTGGGAGATTATACGGAAAAGGTTTGTAAGGAATGCAAGGAATCTGAGGATAATGTGGTCGCAATTATGAATCCATTCTGTGCTGGGTGGACACAACAACTTCCGACGGCTGTTTTTGATTCTGGTAAATTCTTCTTTTTGCTGTCACCGTATGCAGAAGATTTGCAGGTGGAGCCGATGGGAATATCGAATTATGTGTTGCCGCTGATGACGGAGTTCTTGGTAGATAAAAAACCATCGTCGGTATTTGTTGGTAGCGAGCTCAGTCCGGATTTTGATAGACTTCCTATGCCGAAAGTACGGCCAATTCACAAGAATTTCTTAACAAGTCTCGGATATAGTACTTTGGCAAAGAAAAATCTTTGGAGCATTTTTGCAAATATGGAATCTATGTTGAAAGGTGAAACATCTGACACGGTTGGATACAGATATTTGTTTGGACTTTTACCTTTTGCAATTATTGCGGGAAAAGCAACCCTTTTGATTGAACAGCTTGAGAAAGATGAAAGTAGGGCTTCAAAGAATATTTGTACGATAATGCATGAATATCTCGGTGGCGAAGAATGACACTGCAAAACAATTTGATTCCGATTATTGCAAGAGCATATAGGATTGAACGTGGAACAACAGAACCTGTTGAGCAATGGCGAATGCGTGTGATTTATAGTATGCTTGGGCAGATGGCATACGCATCTCTGTGGGATGTAGAAGAAAATGAACAGCCTGTTTCAGTTGTCCATTTTAAATCCCGAATGAAAAAACTCATTGAAAGCTATTGTGACATATTCAATGACCTCCATAAATCTTTTGGGTATAATTACGAAAATCTGCTGGAGGAAATTTATACGATTCAGCTCAATGGTGGGACGCTCTATCATACGTCATACCGACTGGCTCCGACCCAATGTTCTTGTGCGAGTGCAGAGCAAATTTTGTTTACAAGAGGAATGGCTCCCGGAGAAAAACGATTTGTTAGTGGGCAGGGAACATATCTGCTTTCACAGGAAAAGCAATCCATGAACTCTCCGCAAAGAATGTTTCAACTTCCAGAAAAAACATTGATTGAAACATGGGAACACTTGATGAGAACTGCAAAGTGGAACTTGTTTCATCAAAATGAATCTGTTGAATTTTTGCGGTTGAAACCGCCATTCAAATATGGATACTGGCAACGACAAAAGGAAAAATGTCACGAAGTATCTCTCATCCGTATGGGCATAAATGAAAATCGATTTTACTATCTCTATAAAGAAAAAGAAGGAGAATCTTTTGTTAGCCAACTTCCGACGTGGATGACGAATGGACATCACTACCGTAGGGTGTCGAATGCTCTTTTGGCGGCAAAAGATTCCTTGCCGGTAGCAATTTATCATGAAGATGGTCCTATTGTTACACTTGCACTTCGATATCTGATGCCCGCAGAAGAATTGAATTTTATAAAGTTATACAGTTGGCCGACCTCCTGCATTGAATTGCCGCACGATTTTAATCGGATTTTTGCGAAAGATGTGTTCTACGCAGTAAAGACAGCGTTAGAACCGATTGGATACCAATTTGTAAAGGAATGATAAAATGTCAAACGGAGCAAATTCGATTCATCAGAAGCTTCGCCATGATCTCGAAGACTATATCAAGGCACAGTATTTTGGAAAGTCACCACTTCTGCTATCAGCTGTGGAACAGCATTTGGATGACGAGGGACTTCTGTATCAAAAACCTTTTATTGAGTCATCACCGGCTTATAAAAGTGTAAAAAATGGTATTGCAAATGCACAAATCCCGGATTGGATGAAATCTTACTTTTCAAAACTCTCAGATGCGGGAATTGGTGTATATCCGAATCCTTTTGTTCATCAAATTCAAGCACTTGAAGGAGCTGTGCAAGGGCAGGATTTGTTCGTTTCCACGGGTACCGGCTCTGGTAAGACAGAATGTTTTATGTGGCCGCTAATGGCAAAATTGGCAGCAGAAGCAAAAAATAGCCCGGATACATGGTCAATGCGAGGAGTTCGTGCGGTTGTTATGTACCCTATGAATGCACTCGTTTCAGATCAGGTGAGTAGGCTGCGGCGGCTGATTGGCGATCCGGACAGAAAATTTATAAGTGTTTTTCGTTCCGTTTGCGGGGAAAGTACGCGCCGCCCTCAATTTGGAATGTATACGGGGCGCACTCCTTATCCGGGCAATGATCCAGTGACCAGTGAAGACAGAAAGCTTGAAAAGACATTGGCTCGAATGTCGTTCCCTCAAAAAGAATCGGAAAAAGCCTTCTTTGAAGCATTACAGCATGAAGGAAAAATCCCAGCAAAAGCAAATATGCGCACTTTTTTGGAGGGATTACATAATGGACGACATATCCCAGATCCGGAAGATGCAGAGTTGATCACTCGATTTGAAATGCAGCAGTTTTGCCCGGATATTCTTATTACAAACTATTCCATGCTGGAGTATATGCTTCTTCGTCCAAGAGAGGCTGGAATTTGGCAGAAAACAAAAGAATGGCTTGACGCAGATAAGAATAACAAATTACTCTTCGTGATTGATGAAGCTCATATGTACCGTGGCTCGTCAGGCGGAGAAGTTGCGCTTTTGATTCGGCGGTTGTTCCACAAACTTGGAATTACGAGAGAGCGAGTTCAATTCATCTTAACGACTGCCAGTATGCCAGATCGAGATCAAGCAGATAAGGATTCTGTATATGAGTTTGCACATGAATTGACGGCAGCAGATGATTCGATTCCGTTTTGTTATCTGACCGGCGAAAGAGAGCAGATTGATACAACAATCGCCAGAACGATTCCACTGGATAAATTTCAGTGTGCAAATACGTCTGCATTTGAAGAAAATGAGGAAGCCTGTCTTAGGGAATTGAACCGTTTTTGGAACGGAGTCGAGGGTGCGAGTGAGCCATTTCAAAATCTGGCGGTAGCATGCCAGTGGATGTACGATAATTTGATTTTTTATAAGCCATTTCATGTGCTTATCTCAAAGTGCCGCGGAAATGCTGTATCGCTTGCAGAACTTGCTGAGGAAGCATTTCCAGATATTGAAGACGAACAAGCTCTGAATTACGTCAGTATTCTTCTGGCAATTGCTCCACTTGCGAAAAATCAGAAAGGTGCAATTTTGTTCCCGGCACGGATGCATATGCTGTTTAAGGGAATGAAAGGCGTTTACGCTTGTGCAAATGAAGGCTGCCCGCATTCTCATACGGATGGAACACTTACGTTAGGAGAGATATTTTGGGCAGATGGACATTTAACGTGCCCACATTGCCACAGTGTTGTATATGAACTATATAATGACCGGCGTTGCGGAGCATTGTTCTATAAAGGCTATGTTCTGGATGATGCAATCGGAACGCACCAGAGAACATATTTGTGGCATTATCCCGGTCAGGTGTTGGATTCGCAGATGAAGGAAGTTCATCTTTATTTGCCGCCTGAGGATTATGAACTTCCTGAAAAGCAGGGAAAGAACGCGATCCGGCCCTGTTATCTGGATATCAAGAATGGATTTATCAATTTCCGTGACGATTCAGATGCAGGAAGGACAGGATTTCGGAAACTGTATTACTGCAACTTTGAACAGAAAAACCGCCCACGGATTTTGACATTTCCAACGTGTCCGCATTGCAGACACTTGCTGTCGTCTTCGCAGCTTACGTCTTTTAGTACACGTGGCAATCAGTCTTTTTACAACTTGATAAAAACACAATTTGAGCAGCAACCTGCCGTATGTGGAAAAGATAATGATCCGGAACGTCTGCCAAATGAAGGACGAAAGGTTCTCTTGTTCTCGGATAGTCGGCAGCGTGCGGCAAAGCTGGCGCGTGATATGTCGGATTCCTCGGACATCATGGCGGCACGACAGCTTTTTGCATTGGCAATTTACAATATGGAACAATCCATAACAGAGCGTTCCATGAACGATCTTTATGATTATTTTTGCCTTGCAGCAGGACAACATCATGTACAGATTTTTCATGAACCGGAACGTGAAAAATTTGGCGCAGACTGCAACATTGCATTGAGCAATTATGAGCGCAGCACTCGCCGAAATCGTGAGTATACACCTCGGTTTTCTATTGCAAATGCGCCGACACAGATGCAAAAAGATTTGCTTCGGCTGTTTTCTGGCGGTTATAATACGCTCTACGATTCTGCCACGAGCTGGATTGAGCCAACAGAGCAGGCACTATTTGATAGCATTGATGAACTTGAAGAAAATGGCATCTCCGTAGAAGATGAGGAGTTTCTTGAACTCTTTAATGCGTGGATGATTTCAGTGTGTGACGATGCGACTGCATTGGGACATACGATCCCGGATGAGGTGCGTTTGGAAGTACGTCGCAGTTATGATTTCTACGGATTGGCAAAGGAGTGGAATTTCACAAAGACTGTTCAGGGAATCATGGGGTGGACGGATGATTCCAATGACTTGAATGTCTGGCGGAGAGTTTTGAAGAATAACTTCCTGGATTCGGCACAACCGGATAATGGAAGGCTGTATGTTGATCTTCAACGGGTGAAGCCCCGATTTGATGCAAAACATAAATGGTATCGGTGTGAACAATGCTCTGAAATTACACCGTATCTCCTGCGAGGAAAGTGTCCGAGTTGTGGTTTTACAGGAACTCATGCATTGAACGAGAAAGAATATCAATCACTGGATTTTTGGAGAAAACCTGTTGTAGATGCGTTGAAAGGCAATAAAATCCATGCGATTGATACGGAGGAGCATACTGCGCAGCTTTCCCATAAGGACCAAAGGATGGATTTATGGAGCCAAACAGAACACTATGAATTGAGATTTCAGGATTTGATTCAGGAAGGGGAAACACCGATTGACATTCTTAGCAGTACAACCACGATGGAGGTCGGTATTGATATCGGCTCTCTGGTAGCAGTTGGACTGAGAAATGTTCCACCTATGCGAGAAAATTATCAGCAGCGCGCAGGCCGTGCAGGTCGGCGAGGCGCAAGTCTTTCTACTATTGTAACCTTCTGTGAAGATGGACCGCACGATACGCTATATTTCAATAATCCGGTTCCGATGTTTCGTGGCGATCCAAGACAACCATGGATTGACATTCGGAGCAAAAAGTTATTGCAACGGCATTTGAATATGATTGCATTACAGGAGTTCCTTGCCTCAAAGCACTCAAGCTTGGACGAACTGCCTGCGGTGCTGTTTCTGGATGAAGTGCTGGATGAGTTTATGGATTTTTTACAGGACTTTAAGATACCACGAAAATCTGAACTCGTGCCAGCAAACGCTGTACTGGATATGGACGCTTTCAGAAATGAATTTGCTGAAAGCCTAAAGAACCTGAAAGAAAAGCGAAACACGCATCCGGAGCAGTTTGAAGCAATACCGAATACTTCGGTGAACAAACAGAAAATGTTACTGGATGCACTTTATGAAGAAGGAATTATACCAACCTACTCTTTTCCAAAAAATGTGGTCAGTACCTATATTTCCGATATGAATGGAATCCTTCGTTATGAGGTGGATCGTGGATTAGATGTTGCAATCAGTGAATATGCGCCGGGACGCTCAATCGTTGTGGATAAACAAACCTATCAGATAGGAGGACTGTATAGTCCCGGAAGTGATCGGGTATATGGTCAAGCAGCGACACCCGCAAGGGCTTATATGGATGATGCGAATTATTTGAAGAATATTCTGACTTGCCCGGATTGTGGCTGGTTTGGTCTTGCAGATGAGCGGCCGGATGTCTGTCCGTTCTGCGGAAATCGTGCATTGGAGGAAGGAAGACAAATGCTCCGGCCGTGGGGATTTGCACCTAAAAATGCAGAGGCGGTACCAGATGCACAACTGGAAGAGGAATATTCATCGGTTCAACCGCCGCTATATTCGACACTTCCGGATGCGGAGGATATCCAACCGATTTCCGGCTGCAAGAATATCCGGATGGCTTCTCGCACAAACCAGCGAATTATTATGGTGAATCAGGGACTTGGAAACAAGGGATTTATGGTATGCCCGGATTGCGGTGCAGCAATGCCGGGTGACAATGAAAAGACATTGGATGGAGTTTTACGACCCTATAAATCGAAATATGCCCGGAAACCGTGCAACCATAGAAATGCAAGAAACGTCAATATTGGATATGATTTTATCACGGATATGCTGGTATTGGAAATTAAGCTGGATGAACAGAAGATGGATATTCATCGGACGGATAATCCTTGGCTGACGAGGGCGGCTCAATCGCTGGCAGAAGCATTTCGTTTGGCGGCGAGCAAAGAGTTGGACGTTGAGTTTACAGAGCTTGTTACAGGATATCGAATCCGAACCAATAATGCCGGGGCGTTTGCGGATGTTTATCTATACGACAGTTTATCCAGCGGTGCAGGATATGCAGTCAGCGTAGCAGACAACATTGAAATGTTATTGACTCAAATCCGTGAGCTTTTAGTTTCCTGCGATTGCGGCAATGCTTGTCACAAGTGCTTAAAGCATTATCGAAATCAGTATGTACATGGTCTGCTTGATCGTTTTGCGGCATTAGAACTCCTCGATTGGGGAGTAAATGGGAAGTTGGCCGATTCGTTGACGGTAGAGGAACAAAAAGCACTGCTGTTCCCACTGGAATCGATTTTGCGAGTATCAGGATGCACGCTCTCTGTTACGAATGATGAAATTGTAGCGAAGCACCGAGGACGAGAAGCAAAACTTGTTGTATATCCGGCTATGTGGAAAGAACCACGTGAAGATGGAACAATTTATGTGAGTGACGCTTACATAAAGTATGCAAAGCCGTATGCAGTTCAGAAGATTTTGAATGTCTGATAAGATAATAGAACCCTATATTATGTAAAGTGTGCAGGAGAGTGTGCTCGATGACTGAACAGGAAAAACTCCAACGCGCAAAAGACTGTATTGACAGCCTTGCCAATGGGTTGAATCCACTGGATGGAACACCGGTTCCAGAACAGGACATCGTGAATAACGTAAAGATTTCTCGATGCCTGTTTTTTGTATCCAATGTCCTGAGAAAACAGCTTGATGGTCATGAACCTAAAAAGGTGTCCGAGAGGGATAAGAAACCGTTTTACATTACGGAAGAAGAAAAGCTGCAATATGTACCGTCAAAAACACCGATACCTGCCAGTGGAATCAGCTATAAAGTAAATGAGATTTTGGGCGAAAAGAAAATGCGGAAGGTATCTTATCGAACCATCACCACGTGGCTGGTAAAAGTTGGACTTATGGAGGAGAAAGAAATTTCAGATGGGAAATGTCGCAAGGTTCCAACTGCCAGTGGCATTGCGATGGGAATCACTACTGAAATCCGTACAGGAGTACGTGGAGAATATCCGTGCGTTGTCTACGATGAAAATGCACAGGAATTCGTGATAGACAATCTGAATGCAATCATGAATCCAACGGATGATTGAAAAATCCCCAGTCTGCACCGATTCTAGTCGGTGCAGACTGGGGATTGCTTGTTAGATCATCTTAAAACGCTTCAACGCTTCCACAATCGCATCCTCTTTTTCCTTCGGACACTTGGGCTGCTTGGCGTTTTCGCTTTTGGCCTTGTGGTAATTCTCCCGCTCGATGATACCGCACTTCTGTTTTACCTGTGCGATATAGAGATTGGAAACCCTCAACTGATGATGCTCCCATACATACTCCCGAATCTCATTGTAAGTCGCCTTGCTTTCCGCAGCAGTCACATCCAGTTCATCCATGCTCACTTCCACTTCAATGTGGCGGTCGACATGGAGTTTGGACAAAAGGAGAACGGCTTCCACATGCTTCGTCCTTGGAAACAGATCCACCGGCTGTACCTTCTCTGCATGGTATCCCTTCTGCTCCAGCCATGCGGCGTCTCGGGCGGCGGTGGCGGGGTTGCAGCTGACATACACCACCCGGCGGGGGGCCATGCGCACCACAGCGGAGAGAGTGGCTTCATCGCAGCCCTTGCGGGGCGGGTCCAGCATCACGATGTCCGGGTGCAAGCCCTCGGCGGCCAGCTGGGTGGCAGCCTGTCCGGCATCGGCGCAGAAAAAGCGGCTCTTGGCAGCTACGGCCTCGCCCATGCGGGCGGCGTTGGCCTTGGCGCTCTCGATAGCCTCCGGCACGATCTCCACGCCGATCAGCTCCCGGCATTGATCTGCCATGGAAAGGCCGATGGTGCCCATGCCGCAATAGAGATCCAGCAGCGCGTCGCCCGGGGTCAGCTGCGCGTACTGCGCGGCAACGCCGTACAGCCGCTCGGCAACCAGCGTGTTGACTTGATAGAAGGACAGCGGCCCCAACCGCACCGGTACGCCGCAAAGAGTGTCCTCGATGTAGCCCGGGCCGTACAGGATATGGTTCTCACTGCCCAGAATGACATTGGTGTTTTTGGCGTTGACGTTGAGCAGGATGGTGCTGATGGCAGGGAACTGCTCCCGCAGTGCGGAGCAAAGCTGCTCTGCATGGGGCAGCTTTGCCCGGGTGCATACTAGACACACCATGATCTGCCCGCTGTGCGCACCGCGCCGCAGGAAGATGTGCCGCACCAGCCCCTTGCCGCTCTGCTCGTCGTAAGGGCGGATGCCCTGCTGTGCAAAAAAGGCGCACAGCGCATTGCCAATCTCGTTCAGCACGCCGGGCTGCAGCTTGCAGTCCGGGCAGGGGACGATGCGGTGGGTACGTCCGGCGTAAAAGCCGATGCAGGGTACGCCGTTCTTGTCTACGCCCACAGGGAACTGCACCTTGTTGCGGTAGCGGTCTACCTCCGGGGAGGGCAGAATGTCCAGCACCGGCACCTCAAGCCCGCCGATGCGGCGGAAGGCATCGGCTACGCTTTCCTGCTTGGCGCGCAGCTCGGCAGCATAGTCCAGGTGTCGCAGGCTGCATCCGCCGCAAGGTCCGGCTACCGGGCAGTCTATCGGAATGCGATCCGCCGAGGGGGTGAGCAGCTTGTCCAGAATGCCAAAGGCATACCGGCCGCAGTCCTTCACGATGCGCACCCGGGCTTCGTCCCCCGGGGCAGTGCCGGGCACGAATACGGCCTCACCATCGGCACTGTGGGCAACGCCGCTGCCGTCGCTGGAAAGGCGCTCGATGCGCAGGGTCAGGATCTGGTTTTTCTGTAAAGGCATGGTTTCTCCTTGTGTGATGGGCTCAGGTTACAGTTGGGCAGGGTCTGCCGGGTCGGCGTCCTGCTGGGCGGCAAAATACTTGCTGGGCGGCACGCCTTTGGCGCGCTTGAACACCCGCGAGAAGTAGAACTGGTCGAAGAAGCCTACCGACACCGCTACCTCTGCAATGGAAAGACTGCCGGCGCGCAGCAGCTTGCAGGCTTCGTTGATGCGGTACTCGGTCAGGTAGTCAATGGGGCTTTTGCCCACGTTCAGCATGAACACCCGGTACAGATGACTGCGAGAAACACCCACGCTCTTGGCTACATCGTCAATGGAGATGTCGTGGGAGTAGTTGAACTGGATGTACTTGATGGCGTTCAGCACATACTGGCTGGAGGAGGAGGCCGTGTGGGGCTTGCCTGCGCTGGTCTCCCGCATCAGAGCGGCGATGAACAGGTACAGATACCCCACCATGGCGGCTTCGTCCTGCGGCTGCAGCCCGCGGGAGGAGTAGATGTTGTTCAGGGCTGCCCGCATCCCGTCCGGGTCGCTGGTGTGGTGCACAGGGGCATCGTCCGTAAAGGGCAGCTGCGCGGCAAGCTTGTGGGCACAGGCACCGTTGAAGCCTACCCAGCTGTACTCCCACGGCTGCTGCTCGTCGGCGGTATAGCGGATCAGCTGGCTGGGACGGGCGAAGAACAGATCGCCCTCGCTCACCTCCCAAGTGCGGCCGCCCACCTCAAAGATGCCCTTGCCGGATACCACCAGATGGATCAGGTAGTGGTCACGGATGCCGGGACCCCATGTCTGCCCCGGAGCGCACCGCTCCAGGCCGCAGTTGAAGATGGACAATTCAATGTTGTTGGTGTAATTCTGCTTAAAGGATTGCTTATAAACGTCTGGCATGGCAGCTTTGCCTCCGTCCTGTCACATTCTGAAACCAGTATTCCATAGAACACCCTGCAAATTCAACAAAAGTACATCTTATTCTTTGCGCCTGACGCCGAAATTTGGATTTTTAAGGCAAATAAATTGAAAAATCGCCCGAAATGCATTACAATAGGCAAAAAAGCAGAATCGTTCATTCTTGAGGGGAGGAGCTGTCATGGCCACCAGTGCACAACTCAGAAAACAGATCCTGCAGGGCAGCTGGGACGCCGCACTTGCTGCACTTTACGGGGCAGACCCGGCGGTACTGCAGCGGCAGCGCTGGCGTTATGCGGCAGCGCTGGAGCAGTTCGAGTTATATTTCGGTCCCGGACGGCAGGTGCAGGTGTACTCTGCACCAGGGCGGGCAGAGTTGGGCGGAAACCACACGGATCATCAGGGCGGCTGCGGTCTTGCGGCTGCGGTCACGCTGGATCTGGTGGCGGTGGCAGCCCGCAGCACGGATGGCTATGTGCGGGTCAAGTCCCGGGGCTTCAACAAGCTGGATGTCATTGATCTTGCCACCGCAGAGCCGCAGGCAGGGGAGAGCACCCACTCGGCCAGCCTGATCCGCGGCATTGCCGAGGGCTTCCGCGCGGTGGGCAGGCAGATCGGCGGCTTTGACGCCTATACCGCCAGCGATGTGCTGCGCGGCTCCGGGCTGTCCAGCTCGGCGGCATTTGAGATGGGCATGGCCTCCATCTGGAACGAGGAATACAGCACCGGGCTGACCCCGGCAGAGCTGGCCGGCATCTGCCAGTATGCGGAAAACACCTATTTCGGCAAGCCCAGCGGACTGCTGGATCAGCTGACCAGTGCGGTGGGCGGTATTATTTTTGCAGATTTTGCCGATCCGCGTGCCCCAAAGATCGAAAAGCTCCATGCGGACGGTCTGCTGCCGGAGGGGATGTTCCTCTGCGTCACCGATACCCGGGGCAGCCACAGCGAGCTGACCGGCGAGTTTGCAGCCATCCGGCAGGAGATGGAGCAGGTGGCTGCCTGCTTTGGCAAGCCGCTGCTGGGTCAGGTGGAAGAGAGTGCGTTCTGGGCGGCACTGCCTGCCCTGCGCAGCCGCTGCGGAGACCGTGCGGTGCTGCGGGCAATCCATTATTTTGAAGAGAACGCCCGTACACTGGCGCAGCGGGAGGCGCTTTATGCAAGGCGATTCCCGGTGTTTGCAGAGCTGGTCAAACAGAGCGGACAGGCTTCCTTTGCACTGTGCCAGAACGTGTACTGCACAGCGGATGTGCGGCATCAGGGGCTGTCGGTGGCGCTGGCTCTGAGCCAGAGCATCCTGCAGGGCAGTGAGGGCGCATGGCGGATGCAGGGCGGCGGCTTTGCAGGTACCATTCAGGCTTATGTGCCCGGGCGGCTGCTCAAGCGGTACCATACAGCCATCGAGCAGGTGTTCGGGCAGGGCAGCTGCTATGTGCTGCGCCTGCGGGAACAGGGGGCAGTCCGGGTGATCTGAACATAAAAATAAGCCGTGCATGGCCGGAAAGCTCCGGGATGCACGGCTTTTTTATGGCTTACTGCTGCAGAGAAAAGGGCTGGGGGAGAGAGTTTGTAACGGGACGAGATCGGAAGAGCGTCGTGTAGGGAAAGAGTGTAGATCTCGGTGGTCGCC
>OGDD01001142.1_pt1 | contig 21757 bp, 17 predicted proteins | sample 1570301 | NCBI WGS metagenome assembly OGDD01 (sample SAMEA2581971, study PRJEB24529) | metagenome | biome: Human gut stool | place: China | collected 2011 | reverse complement strand
CGCAGAGATACGGTGCGCAATGATCATTTTCGTTGTATCTTTTAATTCATTTAATGTTTTCTGGATCTCATGTTCCGTCTCCATATCAAGCGCAGACGTGGAATCGTCTAAGATCAGGATCGGCGCCTGTTTCGCGATCGCACGCGCAATACTGATACGCTGCTTTTGTCCGCCGGAAAGCCCGACACCACGCTCACCGATGACCGTTGCAGAAAGAAAATAAATTTTTTCAATGAAATCTTTTTCCTGTTCACACTCCGCCGCCTTACGTATCTCATCGACCTGAATCACCTTGCGCTGCCCCATCTTAATATTTTCCTCGATCGTATCCGAAAATAAAAATACATCCTGCAGTACAACCGAAATACTGCTGCGAAGCTGTTTTAACGAAAGTTTCCGCACATCCGTACCATCCACTTTAACTGCGCCGTCTGTCACATCATAAAAACGCTGCAACAGGTTGACGATCGATGATTTTCCAGAACCTGTTGCACCCATGATCCCGATCGTTTTTCCTGCCGGAACTGTAAAATTGATATCGGAAAGAATATCTTTTCCTTCGATGGAAAATGAAACATGTTCGAAAGAAATATCCCCTTTGACCGGTTTTAATACGACAGGCTGCTCTCCGTCTTTGATCATGGCTGTCTCCCCGTAAATCTTTTTGATCTTCTTGTAAGAAGCAACGGCAGAGGACAGATCATTGGTCAGCCAGCCTAACATTTCCATCGGCCAGGTGCAGTTTCTGCTGTACTCTACAAATGCAACAAGTGCCCCAAGTGTCATATTTCCATGCATCACGGAAATACCGCCCAGGATCGTCATTGCAACCGGCAACGCTTTTCCCACGAACTGGAAATACGGATAATATTTTACCAGCACCTTTGACTGGCTTATATTCAAGTCATAGTAACGTTTGTTGTGTGACAAAAATTTTTCAATCTCGAATTTTTCCCTGGCAAATGCCTTTACGGTACGCACACCTGCAAGATTTTCCTCCGCAACCGTGGTCAGCACCGCATTTTCCTCACTGATATCCTCGTAAATTTTATCCAGTTTCCGCTCCATGATGATCGCGATCGCGCCGCAGGAGATCATCGTCACAAGCGGTATCAGCGCCAGTTTCCAGTTCAGATGGAACATACAGTAGAGCACCATGCTCACATGGATGACGACCTCGATCGTCAACATGCCGACATATCCCATCGCATTCCAGATCTTGTCGACATCATCCTTGACTCTCGCCATCAGCTCTCCGGTATTCGTATTATCAAAATAATTCATCGACAATGTCTGGATGTGCCGGAACAGATCCTTACGGATCTGTGCACCGATCTTTGAACTTAAGACATCAAATGAAAATTCTTTACAGTATCCAAAGATGCATCGTCCGACCCCGACTGCAACGATTCCCACCAAAAGACCAGTGAGCAGTTCCATTTTTCCGCCGGTAATAACTTCATCCACGATCCTCTGTGTGATCTGAGGGTAAACCATATCCAGCCCGGTCGCAATAACCATGGAACATATTGCGAACAAATACCCATACCAGTAATGTCCGATATATGTATGTAACTTTTTCATAAATCCCTGTTCTTCCTCCTTATCTTCCCCTTTACAATCCCCGGTTTCTGACATATTTTTGTGCTGTAGCACACCACTCTGACAACCGTCTGCACGCTTGCAGACAGGTCCTTTAGTACAAAAAAATCCCGCGGTGTCATATCTCACCACGGGAAGTATGTCAAAAACATTCTATTTACTTTTGCATGAATTTATGCCAGCGTAACAGAATTAACCGAGGTAATTGTATGATGATTATGCAGTTCGTTGATTGTAACATTTGTTAATCTAATCATTACTTTTACCTCTCTTTCTTTTGGATTTTAGATTACTTTGCTAAGTATACGCTTGAGGCGGGTGGGTTGTCAAGAGTGCTTTTGGTAAATTGCGCTTTTTTCTATACATTTACACAGTTTTCTTCGCAAATATCCTAAGACATTCCTGCACTGCCTGTAATGAAATATCTAATTTCACCTGAAGTCTTTGTAAAATATCCTCTTTCGGCAAGCCAAGATCATAACAAGTATCTATAATTCCACGTGCTTCTCCACGCGCCTCTCCCTCCTTTGCTTATCATCTCGCTTTTGCAATTTAAACATTTCTTTTCTTTTTCAAATTTCTGGATCATTCACATCTAAAGTCACCAAATCTTCCGGCAATCTATAAAAACGAGAGCTATGGTATTTACAATTAAGTTTTCGTTGCATAATATCAAATATTTTAGAATCGTGAGTTGTCATTATAATCTGCACATCAGTATGCATAATAATACTACGGATGAGGTCTGAAAATCCAAGAATATTCATATCATCAAAACTTCCGATTGGATCATCAATAATAATTGAATGAATATCTAATTGTGTCTCCGTTAACGCTCTTGCAAAAAAAGAGCTAAATGCAACTGCATTAAGTTGAGCCGTGCTAAGATATAGTTCTGCTGTATACCCCTTTCCTTTCTGATTTTTGCGAGTCATCTCATAATTTAACTGAGGACGGTTATCCTCTGTAAAAGTTAATGAAAAATTCATATCTGTAAGATCATTATTAGGGTCAATTTTTTGATAGATAATGTTCGCATTCTCCTGGGAAAAATATTCTTCCAACTGTTGTTTTAGCTGTTGTGTAAGTTCATCGTTCATTTCCTGACACTGCTGATAATTTTTTTTGGTATCAAATTCTTCCCTTTTCTTTAATTCATAATCAGCCTCCGCATTTTTCCACAAACTCAAGTAATCTTTAACGCCTTCTTCATTAACAATGCGCCTCAACTTACTTACACGTTCAGAATACATTTTGCATTGTTTTTCTCCTGTTTGTCGTTTAATTTTTAATAAATCTGGATTTTGAAAATACGGTTCATACGCTTCTGCAAAAGAAATATTTTCTTTTATCCATTTCTCTGTCGACAAACTGTTCTCCTTCAACATTTCTTCTGAAAGAAAAACAATATCGTTATGTTCCTCATCAAAACTTTTTAACAAGTTAGTTAATTCATCCACCTTTTTTTTACAATCTTCGGCATAATTTATTAATGAATTCCATTTACCACTTCGATAATCCGTTTCAATATTTTCCGCATTTTTCAGCAATGCTAAATGTTCTGAATTCCAACTTGACAACTTACTTTGATTACTATCTTTTTCCTCCGTTAATTTTTCTTTTTCATTTTTTAAAACTACATTTTTGTCTACTAACTGTTTCTTGCTCTCATGATTATACGCCAGCCTTGTGTGTTTAGAAATATAGTAATTTGTTACGCATTCAACTATATTACTTAGTCCACTATATATAATTCCATTCGTAGAAAGCCATTCATTTATAGTCTCAATTTCATCCTCTAAATATTTTTTCTTTTCTAAAAGACGTTCTTTCACATGTGCTAATATTTTACAAGCTTCGTTAAATGCATTTTCATATTCCTGCCAAATGTTTTCCTTTTCTTCCGTTGCTTTTGACAGTCGAACCTGATATGCCTCCTGTTCATTATCCTCAATACTTTGAATGCTAAGAATTAATTTTTCCCATGATTCAAATTTCGAATGACATACTGGACATCGACAATGATCTTTATTATTTTCTAAATACTCGACTGCCTGCTCCTGCAGATTCCGTATTACCGCCTCCTGTTCAATATGTTCAGTTAATAATTTATGAACTGCCGAATCTGCAATATAAAATTTTTCTTTTATAGATACTAATTGGCTACTGATTTCTGACAGTCTATTCCTTGCATCATCACAAATATATTGTTCATGCAAAATAGAACAATCAAAACTCCATCTTTTTGATCCTTCATCATCTTCTTGCTTCTCTGATTACGAAGCTGTGTGGCAGGAACCCATTTTCCATGGAAGAAGAGTTTCCTTTTGGCAGTAAGACGGATGACATAGTCCTGTTCCAGTTCATCAAGTTTCAGAAACATCTTGTTGTCATCGTAGCCTCTGTCCATGGCAAAGATTGCTTTGCCAAAGAGAGCTGCACCACGTTCCATTGCAGAAAAAGTAACATCATTTATAGAGGTAAAATGTTTTTCTTTTGAAGAATGAATTTCTGAAAAAATACTGACAGGATGATTATTTTTAGTGAGAACACAGGCTTCTGTTACATGATATCCTTTTTCATAAACTGTTTTGGAAGCAGTACTTTTAGAGCCATCTCTGACAAGTCCGAGAGCTTCAAATTTGTAACCATCAGGCTTTACGACATCGCTGTCATCAATGTGTATGACAGGTTCTTGCGGAGCCCATTTACGGATGGCAGTAAGATAAGATTTAAGCGTGGTGGAGGAAATGCCATTGTTTAAATGTCTGGTCAGCCGTTCAACAGAATTGACCTTTTTGGAATCTTCGTGAAGCTGATCCACAACATCGGTTAAAAGACAGCTTCTGGAGGCAAGCATACCATAAGTCATCTCGGCAGAAAACTTTTTGTCCGGCTTGGACAGGTGTTTTGAAATTTTATTTGAAAAAGTTAAAATTTCCCGTTTCAAAGTATAAGTATTTGTTGTAGAATTAAGCATAAGGAGTCCTCCTGTTTTTTGTTTAGTATCATTTTGATTTGACACCTTAATTTTACTACAAAACAGGAAAGGATCACTTGTATGGGGTGTTGCCAAGTGCGTATGATACAGAATCTATTCTAACGAAGGCAACGGGATCGAGATGGAGAGACGAAGAGTTTATCAAGCAGTAGAGAACAGGAGGAAAACGTATGAAGAAACCAATGTTAAAGAAAACAGCAGCGCTTGTACTGAGTGCCGGAATGTTAATGCTATCATTTTCACCATTTGCATCATCAGCCACGTTTTCGGGATTCGGACTGTGTGTCTATGCGCAGGAGGGCGATGAAATTATTGCTAATAATGCCAGCGGAATGCCGGATAAGGCGCTTTATGATATTGTATTACAAGCCGGGGATGATAATAAAGACGGTGTGCTTACAAAACAAGAAGCAGAAAGCATAACAGAAATCCGTGCAGAACATGCGGGAATTAAGGACCTTACGGGAATACAGTATCTGAAAAAAATGGCATTTTTGGATGCGACAGACAATCAGATCAGCGATATCAGCATGTTAAATAAGCAGGATACGCCTGAATTGGCAGAGGTATATCTGGGAAGCAATCAGATTAGCGATGCCAGTCCGTTAAAAGATCTGACGGATATGACGGATCTAGATTTATCAGATAATCAAATTAGTGACATCAGTTCATTAAAAGATCTGACACATTTAGTAACTTTGGACTTAACGGATAATCGGATCAGTGACATCAGTGCGCTGGAAAACATGACAAATCTGTCATGGGGCTTACGCTTAGGAAACAACCGGATTACGGATATCACTCCGTTAAGAAATATGACAAAGTTATTCTATGAATTGGATTTGTCAAACAACCGGATTAGTGATATCAGTCCGTTACAGAACCTGACAGAACTTTGGTATTTATATTTATCCGGCAATCAAGTCAGCGATGTAACGCCGCTGCGGGATATGGCGCAATTAAGTGAATTACATATAGACCATAATAATATCAGTGACATCAGTCCGTTAAAGGACAGCAAGCTTCTTGAGGGTATTGCACAAAGTGATGCATTCTGGCCTGCGGCACATACCAAAAAATATGCAATGGCAGAGGGCAATCGGATTACATTAGAGCAGGCATTAGAAATTCTGCCGAAGTCCCTGTTAGAGGCAAAGGAAAAGGACAGCGAAGGCAATGAAACCGGCAGAACATGGCTGGATACGGAAAAATTTATCACATCTGCGACGGGAAATGTAGTGGTATCCGAAGACGGAAGTATTCATTACTATGTAAACGGTGTGGAAGATACCACTTATACCGGCATGGCACAGGACAGTACAACAGGTGCAAAATACTGGTTTGATAACGGTGTTGCGGCAGCAGATAAGCAGGTATATAGTCCGGAAGATGACGCATGGTACTGGTTTGATGCCAACGGTACAATGGCAGTCGGGAAGGATGTCTTCATACCAAAGAGCAACGACGACCGCTCTCAGGGTAAATGGGTGCGTTACGATGAAAACGGACACATGGTAAAAGGCGAAGACTATGCCAACGGCGGCTGGTACAGATTTGACAAAATAACCGGTGAAATGGCAAAGGGCTTCTACAGCGTAGAAGACGGTGATGTGACAAAGCTTTATTATTATAATGAAGCAACGGGAATTATGGAACACGGTGCGGTAAATATTGACGGCACAGAATATGCGTTTGATGATGTGACAGGTGTCGCAGTTAACAAGAGCTGGTACAGTACAGACGGTAACGAATACTGGTACGAAAACGGTGTACGTCAGGGAACAGAAGGCAGAGGCAAGGAAATTTACGACCCTGTAAGTGACGGCTGGTACTGGCTGGATGCCGTAGATGGCGGTAAAAAGGCAGTCAGCAAAGATGTTTATCAGGAATCTTACGCAGGTGTTTATGCAGACCGTGAAGACGGCACAGGCAAATGGGTGCGCTACGATGAGAACGGCCTCATGATAAAAGGCTGGTCTGAGCAGAACGGAAACCGCTATTATTTTGATACCGCAACCGGTGCCATGGCAAAGGGAACGGTCGAAATCGACGGTGTACAGTATACATTCAGCTGGGAAACAGGTGTTTTACAGCAGTAAAGAGTCGAAATGCAGATACTGTATTTTTAAGCATTGATTTTAAAAAGGCACAAAATTAGAAAACAGTTCCATGCCGGAGCATACACAACTCCTGCATGGAACTGTTTTTTGATTTTTCTGAAAAAATGTGACAACTCCGTTCTTTTTGCTTGCTTTTTCAAGTAGAGTATGTTACTATTCTTTGCAGGGAATACAGTTGTCTTCTATAGGCGAACACTAAAAGACATATGTATTCCTCACACAGACACAAACAATAAGATGGTGGATTATGGACGAAAATATTAAATATTATGTTGTAAAGCAGAAAGCACTGCCGGAGGTTCTGTTAAAAGTTGCACAGGCAAACCGGCTTATTGAAACAAAGGGGATTTCTGTTGCGGATGCCACAGAACAGGTTGGTATCAGCAGAAGTTCTTATTACAAATATAAAGAAGATATTTTTCCATTCCGTGATAACGTGAAAGGAAAAACAATCACATTTGTCCTTTCAATGGACGATGAACCGGGATTGTTGTCACTGGTGTTGAAAAAAGTTGCAGAATTTCATGCAAATATTTTAACAATTCATCAGACTATACCGGTAAACGGCGTCGCATCGCTGACATTGAGTGTGGATATTCTGCCAAGCACCGGAGATTCTTCAAAGATGATTGAGGAGATTGAACAGCTTCCGGGTGTGCGGTATTTAAAAATATTAAGTCGCGAATAGGAAAGGGTAGAGACGATGGCAAAAATTGCAGTATTAGGTTATGGAACAGTCGGTTCAGGTGTTGTTGAAGTACTTGAAACCAACAAAAATTCAATTGAAAAACGTGCAGGAGAAGGCATTGAGGTAAAATATGTCCTCGATTTAAGAGATTTTCCGGGCGACCCGGTTCAGGAAAAGATTGTACATGATGTAGACATCATTATTCAGGATAAAGAAATTGATGTTGTTGTTGAAGTTATGGGCGGCATTGAACCGGCATTTACATTTGTAAAAAAAGCACTGGAAGCCGGAAAGAGTGTCTGTACTTCCAATAAGGCACTGGTTGCGGAACACGGACCGGAGCTGCTTGCAATGGCAAAGGAAAGAAACTTAAACTTCATGTTTGAAGCATCTGTCGGCGGAGGTATTCCGATTATCCGTCCGTTAAACCAGTCACTCACAGCTGATGAGATTACACAGATTACCGGTATTTTAAACGGAACAACCAACTACATTTTAACAAAGATGAGCCAGGAAGGCAGTTCTTATGAAGATGTATTAAAGGAAGCACAGGATTTAGGCTATGCGGAGCGCAATCCGGAAGCGGATGTGGAAGGCTATGATACCTGCCGTAAGATTGCGATTCTGACATCGCTTGCATTCGGTTCAACCGTAAAGTTTGAAGAAATCCAGACAGAAGGCATTACAAAGATTTCAACAGCCGATTTTGCATATGCGGAAAAGCTTGGCTGTGTTGTCAAACTGCTTGCAACAAGCTTTAAGAAAGATGAAAAGGTTTATGCGATTACAGCACCGTTTTTAATTGATGCTACACATCCGCTCTATAATGTCAATGACGTCTTAAACGGCATTTATATTCATGGAAATGTCATTGGTGACGTGATGTTCTTCGGAGCAGGTGCAGGAAAGCTTCCGACAGCCAGTGCGGTTGTTGCGGATGTTGTAGACTGCGTAAAGCATAAGGGCAGAAATGTCATGACACTCTGGAGCTATGAAAAGTTAGAACTTGGCAGTGCAATGGAAGTAGAACGCACTTTCTTTGTAAGAATTAAAGACAGAGCGGCGCTTGAAAAAGCAAAAGAAGCATTCCACGCAGTACAGACAGTTACGGTAGACGGACTGGATGATGAATTTGGTCTTGTAACAGCCAATATGACAGAACAGGCATTTGCACAGGCAGCAGCACAGTTTGATGTTGCCGGCAGAATCCGTTTTGATAAAACAACCATTTAAAATAAAAAACTGACGGTTACAGTAAATGAGAAGGAAATGAGGAAAAGAAAATCATGAAGTATTTAATCGTTTTAGGCGATGGAATGGCAGATAAGAATATTCCTGAACTTGACAACCGTACACCCCTTGACTATGCAGACACGCCGGCAATGGATAAGTATTCAAAATTATCCGAAATCGGCATGGTGCGCACCGTGCCGGAAGGTATGGCACCGGGAAGTGATACGGCAAATCTTTCTGTATTGGGCTACAATCCGAGAGAATATTATACGGGACGTTCTCCACTCGAAGCGTTAAGCATCGGTGTGGATATGAAACCGACCGATGTGGCACTGCGCTGTAATATCGTTACGGTATCCACAGACGACCTTCCATATGAAGAAAAAACGATTATTGACCACAGCTCCAGCGAAATCTCAACAGAAGATGCGGCTGTATTACTGGAAGCGGTCCGTAAAGAATTAGAAACGGATATTTATAAATTCTATGTTGGAACAAGCTACAGACATTTAACCATCTGGGACAAGGGTGAAGTTGTAGAACTGACACCGCCGCATGATGTACTTGGACAGGTCATCGGACAGTATCTGCCAAAGACAGAAGCGCTGCGTGAAATGATGAAGAAAAGCTATGACATTTTATCAAATCACCCAATCAATGTAGAACGCATGAAAAAGGGCTTAAATCCTGCCAATTCCATCTGGTTCTGGGGTGCAGGCACCCGTCCGGCACTGGCACCGTTTGTTGAAAAGACGGGACATACCGGTGCAATGATTTCTGCGGTAGATTTATTAAAGGGGATTGCAGTCGGCGCGGATATGAAGGTTGTTGAGGTAGAAGGCGCAAATGGCGGACTCGATACCAATTATGAAGGAAAAGCCGATGCAGCAGTAGAAGCACTGTTAAAAGATGATTTGGATTTTGCATACATTCATCTGGAAGCCCCGGACGAAATGGGACATCAGGGCAGCTTTGAGCGCAAGGTGCAGGCAATCGAAAATCTCGACAAGCGCATTATTAAGCGTGTGACAGAGCAGTTAGAAGCGGCAGGAACGGATTTCAGAATGTTAGTTCTTCCGGACCATCCGACACCGGTAGCCATCAGAACCCATGTATCAGACCCGGTTCCGTATATGCTCTATGACAGCACAAACAAGCAGAGCTACCCATGGAATTACAATGAAAAAGAGGCGCAGGAAAGCGGCAATTATATCGACAAAGGATATACAATCATCAATCATTTATTTGAAAAATAACAGAGAAAGGCAGTTACATAAAAATGGTAAAAGTAGTTAAATTTGGTGGAAGTTCATTAGCAAGTGCAGAGCAGTTTAAGAAGGTTGGCAACATTATCCGTGCCGAAGAGAGCAGAAGATATGTTGTGCCGTCTGCACCGGGAAAGCGTTTTTCAGAGGATACGAAAGTAACGGATATGCTCTACAAATGCTATGCCGAAGCAGAAGAAGGCAAAAATTTTGATAAATCCTTAAAGGCAATCAAGGAACGTTACAACGAAATCATCAAGGGGCTCGGCTTAAAGCTTTCCTTAGAAGAACAGTTTGAAACAATTAAGAAGCAGTTTGCTGCAAAGGCCGGCAAGGACTATGCAGCTTCCCGCGGTGAATATTTAAACGGTATCATCATGGCAAATTACCTTGGCTATGAATTTATTGATGCAGCAACCGTAATCTGCTTTGATAAAAATGGTGAATTTGAATCTGAAAAAACCAATCAAGTGATGAGCGAACGTCTTGCAAATACAGAAAATGCCGTTATTCCGGGCTTCTACGGTGCAATGCCAAACGGTCAGGTAAAGACATTTTCAAGAGGCGGTTCCGATGTGACCGGTTCTATCGTGGCAAGAGCTTTAAAGGCAGATGTATATGAAAACTGGACAGATGTTTCCGGTTTCCTAGTAGCAGATCCAAGAATTGTAGAAAATCCAAAGCCGATTGCGATTATTACTTATAAGGAATTAAGAGAATTATCTTACATGGGTGCTTCCGTATTACACGAATCCGCAATCTTCCCGGTAAGAAAAGAAGGAATTCCGATTAATATCCGCAACACCAATGCACCGGAAGATAAGGGTACAATGATTGTAGAAACGACCTGCAGTATCCCGGAATGTATCATTACAGGTATCGCAGGAAAGAAAGGCTTTGTAGCAATCAACATTGATAAGGATATGATGAACTCTGAAATCGGTTTCGGTAGAAAAGTACTTCAGGTATTTGAAGATAACGGTATTTCATTTGAGCATATGCCGTCAGGAATCGACACCATGACAGTCATTGTACATCAGGATGAATTTGTGGAAAAAGAACAGAAGGTGCTTGCAGAACTGCACAGAGCCGTGAATCCGGACAGCATTGAATTAGAGTCAAACCTCGCATTAATCGCTGTTGTGGGACGCGGTATGAAAAACAGTGTCGGTAATGCCGCAAATGTAATTTCTGCACTGTCTAATGCAAAGATTAATGTTAAAATGATTGATCAGGGATCAAGCGAATTAAATATTATCGTCGGTGTAAGAAACCGCTACTTTGAAGCGGCAATCCGCGCAATCTATGATGTATTTATTCCACAGAAGTAAAAAATAAAGAAAAAACGGCAGTTTTTGCAAAGCTGGTGTAGCGGAGTAATCCAATACAGATTTGCAGAAACTGCCGTTTGTTATTGATGCTGCCTATGCACGTGGCTCGACAGCATAGACGGACATATATTCCTGCATATAATTTATTAAACTTGGGTCATGCAGAATGGAAAGCATCATAACAAAGAAAAATAACATTAAAACAATGCCGGAAATGCCAAGACATAAACCAGCAACCGCTTTTCCTTCAAAACGTCCAATGCGGCTGCGGGAAAGGATTGCCAGTACAATTGCTGAAATCGTACATGGCAGACTGATGTAATACACTATGGAAGTCACACAGCCTGCAATGGCTAAAATCAGTGAAAAAGTCGCAAGCTTATCCTTTGGTTTAGCCGGCGGCACCGGATAGTCATTATTAAAATAATTCTGATTCGGATGCTGGTTTCCGTTTATATTCTGATTTTGATTTGTATTGTTATTGTCACTCCAGTTATTCGGGTCGTAATTGTCCATGAAATCCTCCTTAATTTGCATATATTTATGATATTGGAGTCGAAACCCCTGATAATAATACCTGCGGATTGTTCCGTGCTTTGCATTTTTGCAATTATTGGTATCATTTTATAATCTTATCATAAGGTATGGTGGATTGCAAATCAGCCACAGCCCAAAGTTGCGAAACCTCTACCAAACTGGTATAATAAGAATTTAGAAAAAAGGGAAGAAAAAGGAGAACGTCACACGAATGGACATTATCAAGAAGATAGCAGAAGAATTACAGATAAAGGCAACACAGGCGGAAGCCGCTGTCAAGCTGATTGACGAGGGCTGTACGATTCCGTTTATTGCAAGATACCGTAAAGAAGCAACAGGCGCATTAAATGATGAGCAGTTAAGAAATTTAGATGAAAGACTGCGTTACCTGCGCAATCTTGAAGATAGAAAAGAACAGGTAATCGCAAGCATTGAAGAACAGGGTAAATTAACAGACGAGTTAAAGCAGCAGATTCTGGCGGCAGAAACAATGGTACTCGTAGAGGATTTATATCGTCCGTATAAGCAGAAAAGAAGAACAAGAGCGACAATTGCCAAAGAAAAAGGCTTAGAACCGCTGGCAGAATTTATTTTACAGCAAAATACCGACAAGCCGTTAGAGGAGGAAGCCGCCAAGTACATCAGTACGGAAGAAGGAAAAGAAGTAGCCGATGCCAAAGCGGCAATTGCGGGGGCAATGGATATTATTGCAGAGCAGATTTCCGATGTGGCAGACTACAGAACATATATCCGTGATATTACAATGAAAGAGGGTAAACTTATTTCTATTGCCAAAGATGAAAAAGCAGAATCGGTTTATGAAACCTACTATGACTACAATGAAAGCTTAAGCACCGTTCCGGGACACAGAATCCTTGCGATTAACCGTGGTGAAGCGGAAAAGTTTTTAACAGTGAAGATTGAAGCGCCGGAAGAACGCATTTTAAGATATCTGGAAAAACAGGTGCTGACTTCGGAAAATGAATTTACAGCGCCGGTATTAAAAGTAACGATTGCAGATGCGTATGACAGACTGATTGCACCGGCAATCGAGCGTGAAATCCGCAGCAGTCTGACGGAAAAAGCAGAAGATGGCGCAATTAAAGTATTCGGCAAAAACTTAGAACAGCTTTTATTACAGCCGCCGATTGCAGGAAAAGTCGTACTCGGCTGGGACCCGGCATTCCGTACAGGCTGTAAGCTTGCTGTTGTGGATGCAACGGGAAAGGTGCTGGATACAAAGGTCATCTATCCGACAGAGCCGCACAATAAGGTTGAAGAATCCAAGCGTGAAGTAAAAAAACTTATTGACAAATATCATGTAACGCTTATTTCCTGCGGGAACGGAACGGCTTCCAGAGAATCCGAAAAAATCATTGCGGACATGATTAAAGAAATGAATTTAAACGATGTGGATTACATCATTACCAATGAAGCCGGTGCTTCCGTATATTCGGCAAGTAAGCTGGCAACAGAGGAATTTCCTGATTTTGACGTAGCACAGCGTAGTGCGGTATCCATTGCAAGACGTGTGCAGGACCCGCTTGCCGAACTTGTAAAGATTGAACCGAAGTCGATTGGTGTGGGACAGTATCAGCATGATATGAATCAGAAAAAGTTAAGCGAAACCCTGACCGGTGTCGTAGAAGACAGTGTAAATAAAGTCGGTGTTGATTTAAATACAGCATCCGCTTCATTATTGGAATACATTTCAGGTATTTCCAAGGCAGTTGCAAAAAATATTGTAGACTACCGTGAAACTAACGGTAGATTTACGAACAGAAAGCAGCTGTTAAAGGTGGCAAAGTTAGGACCAAAGGCATTTGAACAGTGTGCGGGCTTTATGCGCATTACAGGCGGTGACAATCCGTTAGATGCAACAAGTGTCCACCCGGAAAGCTACGAAGCAGCAAAGAAGCTGCTGGCGTTAATGGGTTATGACAGCAATTCCATTACTTCCGGTGAATTGATTGGTTTAAGAAGCAAAGTTCACAATTTAAAAGAACTCTCCGAAAAGCTTGAAATCGGTGAAATGACCTTAGAGGATATTATCAAGGAACTTGAAAAGCCGGGACGTGACCCGAGAGAAGAAATGCCAAAGCCGATTTTACGCAAAGATGTCTTAGAAATGAAAGACTTACAGCCGGGCATGATTTTAAAGGGAACGGTAAGAAATGTCATTGATTTTGGTGCATTTGTAGACATTGGTGTACATCAGGACGGACTGGTACACATTTCACAGATGAGAAGTGACAGACGTGTCGAACATCCGTTAGACGTTGTCAGTGTCGGTGATATCGTAGATGTCCGTGTAATTGAAGTGGATGCCAATAAAGGCAGAATTGCACTTTCTATGATTTTGGATGAAAAAGAAGCGCAGAATAAAAAGATAAGCAGACCGGCAAAAGACCGCAGGACAAAAAAGGACCGTCCGAAAAAACAGGAAGGACTGAATCTGAGCGGATTGTCAAAATTTATGCACTAAAAAAGAGTAAAGATTATCCGGATAATGCCGGGGCTGAATTAAGAAAGGAAAAGTTATGAGTGAATCGAACAAGCCACAGGGCTTACAGGTGCAGTTTGAAACACAGGTTACCGAACAGGATCTGATGAACTTTAAATTATACCACAATTACCACAGTGTCGGCGGTGTGGCAGGACTGTTGTTTGGGATTGTCGCACTGATTATCTGCGTAGTATCCGTAGGCCAGGTCAACATTTCCTATACACTGATGATGGGCTTTTTCGGGCTCTTTTTTACCGTGTATACACCGATTGGCATGAAATTAAAAGTGAAACAGCAGATGAAAACCGTTGCAGCTTTTAAAGAACCTGTCCGATATACAGTTACAGAAGAAAAGATTTTGTTACAGCAGGGGGCGGTGACCGAAGAAATGCTCTGGGAAGACATTTTTAAGATTAAATGTACAGGAAAAAGTCTTGTTTTATATATTACCAGTGTCCGTGCTAATATCATTCCATTGCGTGACATCGGTGATGAACTGGATGCGTTTCTTACAATTGCAGAGAAAAAATTGAAGCCGTTTCAGATAAAAGTGGGAGGCAGATATGGTCATAGAAACAAATAGTGCAAAAGAAACCTTTGATGCCGGATACAAGCTGGCACAGTCCGTACAGCCGGGACAGATATACTGCTTAAACGGTGATTTGGGTGTCGGCAAAACGGTCTTTACGCAGGGCTTTGCCAAAGGGCTTGGAATTGAAGAGCCGATTAACAGCCCGACCTTTACGATTGTACAGGAGTATCATGAAGGCAGATTGCCGTTGTACCATTTTGATGTATACCGCATTGCCGATGTAAGCGAAATGGACGAAATCGGCTATGAAGAATACTTTTTTTCAGACGGTGTATGCCTGATTGAATGGGGAACACTCATAGAAGAGCTGCTCCCGGACAGCACAATAACCATTACGATAGAAAAAGATTTGCAGAAAGGCTTCGACTACCGTAAAATAACGATTTCAAATGGAGAAAAACAATGAGAATTCTGGCAATAGAAAGTTCCGCAGTCACTGCTTCTGTTGCAATTTTAACAGATGATGTACTTACAGCGGAATATACGGTAAATTATAAAAAAACACATTCACAGACACTGCTTCCGATGATTGATGAAATCTGCAAAATGACGGAAACAGAGCCGGAAAGCTTTGATTTGATTGCGGTATCACAGGGACCGGGTTCATTTACCGGACTGCGGATTGGCGCGGCAACAGGCAAAGGCATGGCACTGGCATTGGATAAAAAAATGGCAGCAGTGCCGACACTAAAGGCAATGGCATATAATGTCAGTAAAACAGACTGCCTGATTTGTCCAGTCATGGATGCAAGAAGACAGCATTTATATACGGCACTGTACCGGCTGGACAAGGACGGAAAACCGCAGGAAGTAATGGCACAGAGCCTGTTATCTTATGAAGAACTGGTAAAGCTTTTAAATGAGAAAAATGAACCGGTACTCTTTATCGGTGATGGTGTTGTACCGGCAAAACAGGCATTTGAGGAAGGACTGACCTGTGCCTATACAATTGCACCGGCACATATCTGTACCCAGCGTGCAGGAAGCGTGGCACTTGCGGCAAGAGATATGGCAGAAGCAGGAGAAATCATTTCATCCGATGCGTTCCGCCCGGAATATTTAAGACCGTCACAGGCAGAAAGGGAGCTCAAGCGTGGAACAGTTTCAAATTCGTGAAATGCGTGAAACAGACCTTGCACAGGTAGAAGCCATAGAGCAGGAAATATTTTCTATACCGTGGTCGGAAAAATCTTTTCTTTCCGCCTGCACGACACCGGAAAATATTTATCTGGTATGCCTTTTAGAAGATGAAGTGGCAGGCTACTGCGGCTTGTGGAGTGTACTTGGTGAAGGGAATATCACCAATATGGCAGTGGCAGAAAAATACCGCAGAAACGGAGTAGCAGAAGCGCTGATGAAAGAAATGGAGCATCGCGGCGCACAGAAAGATGTGACGATTTATTTTCTGGAGGTACGTGAAAGCAATGAGGCGGCACGCAGGCTTTATGAAAAAATGGGATATGAACAGATTGGTGTCCGCAAAAATTTTTACGAGAAACCTGTGGAAAATGCCATAATCATGTCAAAAGGCTGGCGTACGGCATAGGAAAGGTGTATACTAAAATTAGAAAAGGAAAGACTAAGAAAAATGTTAGATGTATGTTTACTAGGTACAAGCGGAATGCTTCCGTTGCCGGGAAGATGGCTGACATCGCTGCTGCTGCGTTATAACGGCAGCAGTATGTTAATCGACTGCGGCGAGGGAACACAGATTGCAATAAAAGAAAAGGGCTGGAGCTTTCATCCGATTGATGTCATTTGCTTTACACATTACCATGCAGACCATATCAGCGGACTTCCGGGGCTTTTACTGACAATCGGCAATTCCGACAGGACAGAACCGGTAACACTCATCGGGCCAAAAGGGCTTTCAAGAGTGGTTTCCGCACTGCGGGTCATTGCACCGGAGCTTCCGTATGAATTGCGTTTTATTGAATTGAGTGAATCCAGAGAACATATTTCTATCAATGGATATGAAATAGATGCATTTAAAGTGAATCATGCTGTGACCTGTTACGGTTATGCGGTAAATATTCCGCGGATCGGTAAGTTTGACGTTGAAAAAGCAAAGGCACTTGAGATTCCTCAGAAAGCATGGAACCGCTTGCAGCACGGCAGTACAGTAGAACTGGACGGCAGGGTGTATACACCGGATATGGTTATGGGCGCACCAAGAAAAGGTCTGAAAGTGACTTATTGTACGGACAGCAGACCGGTGAAGTCTATTTCAGAAAATGCACAGGACTCGGATTTGTTTATCTGTGAGGGCATGTACGGCGAGAAAGGTAAAGAAAGTAAAGCAAGGGAATATAAACACATGACCTTTGTAGAAGCTGCCCATCTTGCCCGGGAAGCACAGGTGAAAGAAATGTGGCTGACACATTTTAGTCCGTCATTGGTGCGCCCCGCAGATTATGTAGCAGGAATACAGAAGATATTTCCGAATGTTCAGGCAGGTACAGACGGTAAAACGGTAGAGCTTGGCTTTGAAGATTAGGAAAGGGCAGCTGCAAAGGAGGTAGCGTTATGAAAAAGTATGCAAGAGTCACAATCGCAATTTTAATCATGGCAGCATTGGGCGTTGGATATTACTATTACTTGTCCAACAGACAGCCGCGGCAGGATGCAACACAGCAGTCGCTGGTGAATGAACAGCTTGCCCAGTTAAAGACAAAAAATATTGAACAGAATTACCCGGAATCCGTAAAAGAAGTGGTCAATCTGTTTATGCGCATCAGTAAAATGTATTACACATCCAGCGTATCTGATGAAGATTTAAGTGTTCTTGCAAGTCAGGCACGTCTGCTTTTCGATGATGAGTTAAAAAGCAAACAGACCGATGCAGAATACCTTGAAAGTTTAAAGCAGGATATAGCGGATTATAAGAAGGTCAACAGATACATTTCTGATTTCAAACTTGAAGGCAGTTCAAATGTAAAGTACAAGACCTTAAACGGTCAGAAGTATGCTACAATTCTTGGACTGTACTATATCCGGGAAGGCAGCAGACTGGAGTATTCTTATACAAAGTTTACACTGCGTGAAGATGCGCAGGGACACTGGAAGCTCCTGTACTGGGAACTGGCAGATGAATCAGACATTAATGAATAAAAAGTAGGAAAAGGTCATGGAAAACAAAGACGTATTAATACTGGCAATCGAAAGCTCCTGCGATGAAACGGCAGCTGCGGTTGTAAAAAACGGAAGAACGGTATTATCCAGTGTGATTAATTCACAGATTGATATTCACACGCTTTACGGCGGTGTTGTGCCGGAAATTGCTTCCAGAAAGCATATTGAAAATATTAATCCGGTTATCGAACTGGCATTAAAGCAGGCAGATGTCACGCTGGATGATATTACGGCAATTGGTGTTACGTATGGACCGGGGCTTGTCGGTGCATTGCTTGTTGGTGTTGCAGAGGCGAAAGCCATTGCATTTGCAAAGAAAAAGCCGCTGGTTGGTGTACACCATATTGAAGGTCATATTTCAGCAAATTATATCGAACATCCTGATTTAGAGCCGCCGTTTGCGGCACTGGTGGTGTCGGGAGGACATACTCACCTTGTTATGGTAAAAGATTACGGCACATATGAAATTATCGGGCGGACAAGAGATGATGCGGCAGGAGAAGCATTTGATAAAGTGGCGCGTGCCGTAGGTCTGGGATATCCTGGAGGCCCGAAGGTTGACAAGCTGGCCAAAGAGGGCAATCCCCATGCAATCGAATTTCCGCGGGCACATGTTGACGATGCACCGTATGATTTCTCATTCAGCGGAATCAAGTCCGCTGTATTAAACTACATCAATTCCTGTGAAATGAAGCAGATTGAGATTAATAAGGCAGATTTAGTGGCATCATTCCAAAATGCAGTTGTAGAAGCACTTGTTTCAAGAGCAATCCGTCTGACAGAGGAAATGCACATTAAAAAGCTTGCCATTGCGGGCGGTGTGGCATCCAATTCTGCACTGCGTGCGGCACTCACAAGGGAATGTGACAGCCACGGTATTCAGTTTTATTCACCGTCGCCGATTCTCTGCACAGACAATGCGGCAATGATTGGTGCGGCTGCATACTATGAATACATGCGCGGAACACGGCACGGATACGATTTGAATGCCGTTCCGAATTTAAAACTTGGAGAGCGGTAATCGGACAATGAAGTGCAGAATGTCTGCGGAATAGAGGAGCATATGAAAAAAATTGCGGTTGTACTGGCAGGCGGACGCGGCAGCAGAATGAACAGTGACATTCCAAAGCAGTATCTGATGTTAAAAGACCGGCCGGTACTTTATTATGCCTTAAAGGCATTTCAGGACAGCGATATTGATAGTATTGTATTGGCGGCAGGTGAAAATGATTTGGAAATGTGCCGCACACAGATTGTTGAAAAATACGGCATAAATAAAGTCATGGCAATTGTCGCAGGCGGCGCACAGCGGTATGATACAGTATACAATGCACTGAAAGCGGCGCAGGAGCTGACAATAGATACAGCACCAGAAGAGGTGCTGATTTATATCCATGACGGTGCAAGACCGTGTATCAGCCAGGAAATTATAAAAAACTGCGAAGAAGCCGCATTACGATATGGTGCCTGTACGGCAGCAGTCCCGGTTAAGGATACCATTAAGGTGGTCAGTCCGGAAGGATTTGCGGTTGATACGCCGGACAGAAATACGCTGTGGCAGATTCAGACACCGCAGGTATTCCGCAGTGACATTATAAGCAGTGCGTATACAAAAATGTATGCGGATACAGACAGGGGTACGATTACAGATGATGCCATGCTTGTAGAACGTTATACAGACGTTCCGGTCAAAATGGCAATGGGCGCATACACAAATATAAAAATCACAACGCCGGAAGACATGGGAATTGCGGCGCAGTATCTTTAAAAAATAAAAAGCAGAATAGAACAGGCTGTTTAAGAAGGTAATTAGCACAAGGTGCATGATTATAGAATAATGGAATGCTGTAAAAACAGCAGAATGGAGGAGTTACACAATGGAACAGACAATTCCGTATAAGATTTATCTGGAAGAACAGGAAATGCCAAAGCAATGGTACAATGTACGCGCTGATATGAAAAAGAAACCGGCGCCGATTTTAAATCCACAGACTTTAAAACCGGTTACAGTCGATGAATTATCGGCTATTTTTTGTACAGAACTGGCAAAGCAGGAATTAGATGATACAACACCGTATTTTGATATCCCGCAGGAAATCAGGGATTTCTATAAAATGTATCGCCCGTCACCGTTAGTACGGGCATACTGTCTTGAAAAGAAGTTAGGCACACCGGCACACATTTATTACAAATTTGAAGGAAATAACACATCCGGCAGTCATAAACTCAATTCTGCAATTGCACAGGCATACTATGCAAAACAGCAGGGATTAAAGGGCGTTACAACAGAGACCGGTGCAGGACAGTGGGGAACAGCACTTTCGATGGCATGTTCTTATTTTGATTTAGACTGTCAGGTTTATATGGTAAAGTGTTCTTATGAGCAGAAACCGTTCAGACGTGAAGTTATGCGTACATATGGTGCATCTGTAACCCCGTCACCGTCTATGAAGACCAATGTCGGACGTAAAATCAATGAAGAATTTCCGGGAACAACAGGAAGCCTTGGCTGTGCGATTTCAGAAGCAGTTGAAGCAGCAACAAGTCAGGAAGGTTATCGTTATGTATTAGGTTCTGTGCTGACACAGGTATTATTACATCAGTCTATTATCGGTCTTGAAACCAAGGCGGCACTGGACAAATACGGTGTAAAGGCAGATATGATTATTGGCTGTGCAGGCGGCGGCTCTAATCTCGGTGGATTAATTTCTCCGTTTGCAGGACAGATGCTGCGCGGGGAAGCCGATTACAAGCTGATTGCAGTAGAACCGGCATCCTGCCCGAGTCTTACAAGAGGAAAATACGCATACGATTTCTGTGATACAGGTAAAGTATGCCCATTAGCAAAAATGTATACACTCGGTAGTGGATTTATTCCGTCCGCAAACCACGCAGGCGGACTGCGTTATCATGGAATGAGCTCAGTCGTTTCCGAATTATACGACCAGGGACTCATTGAAGCAAGAAGCGTAGAACAGACAGAAGTATTTAAGGCAGCAGAACAGTTTGCACGGATTGAAGGAATTCTTCCGGCACCGGAAAGCAGTCATGCAATTAAAGTGGCAATTGATGAAGCACTCAAGTGCAAAGAAACCGGTGAAGAAAAGAATATTGTATTCGGACTTACAGGTACAGGCTACTTCGATATGTTTGCATATCAGCGTTATAACGACCATGAAATGTCAGATTACATTCCGACAGACGAAGAACTGCAAAAGTCACTGTCTACCCTTCCTGTAGTAGAGTAGGGGTATCAGTGTAATCAAAAATCCGGTATACAGAACGGATTCGTACGGATACAGAGTGCCTGCGGTAGGAGAGCAGGAAAAAGACAGGATATATAACTTCGTGCCAGCCGGGCAGTGCGGACGGTATTTGAATAAAATATCCGGCGGAACAGTGAAAGTATTAGAACTGTTTCTGCCGGATATTTTAAATGAAAGTACATTTTTGACAGTCTACAATGAATTGTCCGGTATGTTGGAAACAAAAGAAAGCAAAAAGCGGGGAAAGTGGTAAAATAAAAAGAAAGCATAATATACGTAAAAACAGCGTAAAAAGGCGGTGCGAGAGCAGAAAAACAGTGGATAAATAAAAAAGTTAAAAAAATCGAAAAAAGTTGTTGACAAGTAGCAGGTGAGGTGATATTATAAACAAGTCGTCAGCGATGAGCAACAACGCAGACACAACAAAAAGAATATGGAGAGGTACCGAAGTGGTCATAACGGGGCGGTCTTGAAAACCGTTTGT
>OGDD01001135.1_pt1 | contig 21910 bp, 23 predicted proteins | sample 1570301 | NCBI WGS metagenome assembly OGDD01 (sample SAMEA2581971, study PRJEB24529) | metagenome | biome: Human gut stool | place: China | collected 2011 | reverse complement strand
TCACGCGCACAGACGGCCCCGCCATCACGCTGAACCAGCGGTTACGCACGGAATCTTCATGCCAGCGGGTATCGCTGTAACGGGTAAGCTGGCGATTCTTGTCTCCTGCATAGCTGAATGACGTCACCAGCCCCAGTGTGTCCGTAAACTCATAACGGTATTTCACGTTAATCCCGTTCAGATCATCGCTGCCGGGAACGTTCGTCGAGGCATGAAGATACCCCGCGCTCAGCGTGGACTGATGTTCAGACGCCCATGCAGGCGCACCGGATACGGCCAGACAAATGGCTGCGGACAAAATGGCGGCATAAAGTTTACGCATAATTACCTCTCGCTTTTCTGCAATAAAAAAGGCGTCATTTCTGACGCCCGTTCTGGGTTATAAAATTCAGCTGATACTGATACCTGCTGTGGATTTTTTCATCACCACAACCAGCAGATCGCTGATACTGGTTGTTGGTGTCCAGTTATTCGCTCCTGATGAAGATACGGTGAATGTCAGTGTCAGCGTCCCCTGTCCGGCAGGCATATCTATAACTGAGGAAAATACGCCCTGAGCATCCGTCGTGGACTGATTAAAAATCTCCTGACCATTGCGGGTCACTCTTAACCGGCAGGTTGAATACCAGTATGACTGTTGGTTATTACTGTTGAAATTCTCATGCTTACCACCGCGGAATAACACTGGCGGTATCATGACCTGCCGGTCAAATTTCTGATCATCACTGATTCTTACCGTGATGGTGCCACTGGCATAACTGTTCGTGCGGGGGAAAGACTTGCTGACCGTTTTGACAATATCGCCTTCAATCTGATTGGCTGACAGTTTCCCCTTAATCTGACAGTTCTCATTAATCGTGACGTTGTTGAGCGTCCCTGAGTTCGCATTCACACTGCCACTGATATCCGCATTTTTAGCGGTCAGCTTTCCGTCCGGAGTCAGGGAAAATGCCGGTGGATTTCCACCGCTGGTAATGGTGGGGGCCGTCAGGCGTTTCAGGAACACGTCGTTCATGAATATCTGATCGCCCTGCCCAACAAACATCGGCTTTGTGTTGCCATTCGCAGGATTAATCATCGCAATCCTGTCCGCCGCCAGCAGCACCTGACTCTGCATGCCGTCAGGGGTGTTCTCAATACCGGCACCAATACCCGCGATATAAAGGCGTCCGTCCTGCATCTGCTGCAGCTTCACAGCCCACATGCTGTTCAGGTTATTATTTGTATCAACCTGAACCTTCTGTATCTGCTGAATTGCCGCACTCTGGTCTTCCAGTTTCTTATTGACGGTCTGCGTGATTTCATTGCTGACATCCGTAATGGACGTCCTGATTTCAGCCAGGTCAGGCGCAAGCTGACCGTTATCAATCTGCGTCCACAGCTCCTGAGCCAGATGGGTTTTCCCTATCTCGCCTTTGAAAAAATCCAGATAGCCGGATGCATCATCACTCGGCTGACCAACAGCCTCCACGAATGCCGATTTGCCAACGGTGTTCACACTGCGGATATAAAAGTAATAATCATGGCCCGGTTTGATATTGATACTGGCGGCTATCCAGTACAGCGCCGTGCCAAGATAGCGTGCTGTGGTTTCAACCTGCCTGATATCCGCAATCCGCTTTTCCGAGAACCAGAACTCAAACTGTACCGTCGGATCATAAACCGCAAGATGCGGCGTGGCGGTTATCTGAAAATAGCCCGGCGTCAGCTCAATCCGCGACGGCGCTGCCGGTGCGGCAATCCGGAACGATACCGATGCCGGATCGCCCTGCTGCCCCCACGCATTTACTGCCCGGACTGTCAGCCTGTAGTTCCCCAGCGCCAGTTGTGTGAAGCGGTATGTGGTTTCCGTCGTCCGGGCCGTGCTGACCAGCCGCTCACTGCCGTCATCCGCTGCCACGGTCAGGCGAAGCAGGAAGCTCACGCCCTTCACCACCTTCGGCGTGTCCCAGCGCGCCAGCACCTGATATTCCCCGCTGTCTGCGGTGACTTCGGCAGTCAGGTGCTGCACCGCTGGCGGCGTGACACCATTCACCGTGCCGCTCTGGTCGCCGTCAAAGTGCGCCCCGTTATCCACGATGGCCTCTTTTTCCGGCACATGCTGCACGGCGGTGATGGCATACGTGCCGTCGTCGTTCTCACGGATACTCACGCAGCGGAACAGTCGCTGGCGCAGCGTCGGCAGCTTCAGCCCCCATACGCTGTATTCAGCAACACCGTCAGGAACACGGCTCACTTTTACCTTCACGCCGTCGGTGACGGACTGGACCTCCACGCTGACCGGATTGCCACTTCCGTCAACCAGGCTTATCAGCGTGGTACCGGAGGATGGCAGCGTGATTTCACGGTCGAGCGTCAGCGTCCGGGTCTGGCTGTTCACCGCCAGCACGCGCCCGCCGGTGCTGATACCGGCATAGTCATCATCACAGATTTCAATGACATCGCCCGGCACATGGCGAAGCCCTTCTGCGCCCACGCTGAAGTCCACGGTCTGCGTTTCCAGCAGTTCCGTTTTAATCAGCCACAGCCCGGCGCGGTGTGCCTGCCCCCGGCTGGTACAGCCAAAGGCATCCATCTTCGTGACATTGCGACCGTAACGGGCAATGGCCTGCGTATCCTCCACAAGCTCTGTCGCCGTCTCCCAGCCGTTGTTCGGGTCAATCCAGTTCACCTCAACGGCATTATGGCGGTCCTTCAGGGCGCTGAAGCTGTAGCGGAACGGCGCGCCATCATCCGGCATCACCACATTACTGCGGTTATAGGTCCACACCTTATCCGACGGTCGGTCCTGCACGAACGTCAGCGTCTGCCCGTTCCATACCGGCATACAGCGCATCGCCGAGCAGAAATCACTGAGCACATCCCACGCCTTGCGCTGTGTGGTCAGGTACGCATTACAGGTGATGCGCGGCTCCGTGCCGCCAAAGCCGTCCGGCACTGACTGGTCGCAGTACTGGCCGATGACATACAGCGCCCATTTGTCCACATCCGCCGCACCAAGACGTTTCCCCATGCCGTAGCGCGGATGGGTCAGCATATCCCACAGACACCAGGCCATGTTGTTGCTGTATGCCGGTTTAAACGTTCCGTCCCAGATACCGCTGTATTGCCGCGTCTGCGGGTTATAGTTCGACGGCACCTGCAGAATACGCCCGCGCAGATGATAATTACGGCTCACCTGCTGGCTGCCGAACTGCTCCGAATCCACCTGCACGCCGACCAGTGCCGTGTTCGGGTAGCACTGTTTCACATCGATGATTTCGGTGTATGACGACCAGAGCGTTTTGTTCTGCAGCTGGTCTGTGGTGCTGTCCGGCGTCATCCTGCGCATCCGGATATTAAACGGGCGCGGCGGCAGGTTATCCACCACCACCGAGGCCAGATACTGCGAGGTGGTTTTGCCCTTAATGGTGATGTCTTTTTCCGTCACCCAGCCACCATTACGCTGTATCTGAACCAGCAGGCGAACTTCCGACGGATTCCGGTCCCCCTTTGAGGTGGTTTCCACCAGTGCCTGCACACCGAAGGTAAAGCGCAGACGGTCGATGTTTGCCGACGTGATGGTGCGGGTGATCGGCGTGTCATATTTCACTTCCGTACCCAGCACCGTCTCGGAGCCGGAGGATTCAAATCCCTCCGGCGGTGACTGCTCCTGCTCACCTGCCCGGAACACCACCGTGACACCGGAGATATTGGTATTCCCCTCACTGTCCAGCACCGGCGTACTGTTCAGCAGCACGCTTTTTAATCCATCCACCGGACCTTCAACCGGCCCTTCGCTGATGGCGTCTATCACGCTCAGCATCTGGGATGATTTCAGGTTGTCCTTCGCTTCGCGCGGGGTATGCCCCTTACTGCTGCCTTTACCCATTCCTCACGCTCCAGAAACGACAAAACCGCCCGCAGGCGGTTTCACATAAAACATTTTGCATCAGCGACCAATCACCACAACCTGACCACCATCCCCTTCGTCTGCCGTGCTGATCTCCTGAGAAACCACCCGTGACCCCACGCGCATTTCACCGTACAGAACGGGCAGAACATTGCCCTGGGCAACCATGTTATCCAGTGAGGAGAAATAGGTGTTCTGCTTACCGTTATCCGTTGTCTGTGTACGGGGAGTTCTGGCTTTCGGTGCCAGCATCTGCGCCACACCACCGAGCACCATACTGGCACCGAGAGAAAACAGGATGCCGGTCATACCACCGGCCCCAATGGCTGCCCCCCACGCTGCAAGGGTGGCTCCGGCAGTAAAGAATGATCCGGCAATGGCGGCTGCTCCCAGGACAATCTGGAATACGCCACCTGACTTGGCCCCGGCGACTCTGGGAACAATATGAATCACAGCGCCATCAGGCAGAGTCTCATGTAACTGCGCCGTTAACCCGGACGTGCTGACGTCCCGCCCGGCAATCCGTACCTGATACCAGCCGTCGCTCAGTTTCTGACGAAACGCCGGGATCTGCATGGCCAGCGCCCGGATGGCTTCGGCCCCCGTTTTCACACGCAGATCGATGCGGCGGCCAAATCGTTGTAAATCCCCGTAAAGGCAGATGCGTGCCATGCCCGGTGACGCCAGAGGGAGTGTGTGCGTCGCTGCCATTTGTCGGTATACCTCTCTCGTTTGCTCAGTTGTTCAGGAATATGGTGCAGCAGCTCGCCGTCACCACAGTAAATGGCGGCATGATTCGGCACCGATGAACCAAAACAGCACAGCAGCACATCGCCCGGTTGTGCTGATGACAACGCCACCTGATACAGCCCTGTGGCCTCCAGATTATCCAGATAGAGATTCTGACCGTGACGCCACCAGTCATCCCCGCGATGAAAATCCGGCATCTCAATCCCCGCCAGATGATAAGCATCCCGGAACAGCGTGTAACAGTCCGTCACCCCGTGCTCAAAGCGCCGCCCGGTGAGATGCGGCACACAGCGGAACTTATGAATCGTCCCCCGGCAGACCAGCCACCACGGCAAATCACTCTGCACCTGCAGCCGCCGGTCGGCCTCACTCAGCCAGGGCAGACCACCGGGGTGGCTGTGGACCAGTGCCACAATCTCACCCTGCATTTCTGCCTGCAGCCAGTCCTCCGGCGACATACGGAAATACGCCTCCGGCTCACCGGAGATATTCACGCAGGGGAAATATCTTTCCCCCTCCGGCGTGCTTACCACGAAGCCGCACGACTCCGCTGGCGCACATCGCCGGGCGTGCGCCAGAATCGCTGATTCTGTCTGTGTCATGGGATTTACTGCGAAAGTTTGTTAATGGAAAGGAAGCCGCCAAAGTTGCCGACGTTATTGCGAAACTTACAGCCACTCAGGCATTTGCTGCATTTATCCTTCGTGATATCGGACGTCGGCTGGTCATATTCATCCGCGACTGCCGGACCGTGATAACCGCACTCATCACCGCGATAGGTCCAGGTGCAGGTGTTGGCCAGCATGATACGTCCCGGAAAAACAGCGCCATCCGTTTCCGTCGGCGTGGACAGTACAAAGGAGGCACTCACCGCGCTCAGTTCGCTGCACTGCTCGATGCGCCAGCGGCTGATCACCTCCTGCTCCGGATCGGCGTCACTGTTTCCGTTGACGAAGTTCACCGCATCCAGAAAACGGGCGTAAACCTTACGCCGGACCACCGTTCCGCCGACCAGACTCTGCAGATCTTCCGCCATCCCGGTGACCATACCGTACAGGTTAGAAACCGTCAGCGTGGGGCGCGTACTGGTGCCTTTGCCATTCAGTTCAAAACCACTCCCCTGAATGGGATACGGCTGATACTGTCGCCCCTGCCAGGTGACCGGCTCACCTTTTTCGTTCTGCTCATTACAGAAAAAATAACGTTCTCCACCGACCTCTGTCAGGTCGATTTCCCAGAGCACCACGCTGGCCGACTGCTCCGCACGGGTGCATTCATTCAGTGTTTCCTGCCGGATATCCTGCATCAGTTCACCACCTGTTCAAACTCTGCGCTGAACTCAACACGCAGCATACTGACCCGCGACGACCATTTTGCGCAGGTCACCTTTATCTGCCGCCACTCATAAGGCGGCGTCCACAGAAAGGCTTTCCAGCCCCCGTGCTCAGCCAGAAACGACTCAAGCGCCGTGGCCTCCCAACGGGGAACAGAAAGCGTCACGCTGTACGTTTTCAGGTTGGCATTCAGCCCGGCAGGCGCTCGCTGGGAATAGCCATCACCAAAGCGCACCTTTCTTACAGAAGGGGCCGAAGCCACATCCATACCGGGTTTCACTTTCCAGCGGAAGGTTTTCATCGTCCACCTCCGGAGAACAGGCCACCATCACGCATCTGTGTCTGAATTTCATCACGGGCACCCTTGCGGGCCATGTCATACACCGCCTTCAGAGCAGCCGGACCTATCTGCCCGTTCGTGCCGTCGTTGTTAATCACCACATGGTTATTCTGCTCAAACGTCCAGGACGCCTGCGACCGGCTGTCAGCCAGACTGCCCGGTGTACCGACATAACCACCGGTGGCATAGCCGCGCATCAGCCGGTAGAGATTCCCCACGCCAATCCGGCTGGTTGCCTCCTTCGTGAAGACAAATTCACCACGGTGAACAATCCCCGCTGGCTCATATTTGCCGCCGGTTCCCGTAAATCCTCCGGTCGCAAAATGGAATTTCGCCGCAGCGGCCTGAATGGCTGTACCGCCTGACGCTGATGCGCCGCCACCAACAGCCCCGCCAATGGCGCTGCCGATACTCCCGACAATCCCCACCATTGCCTGCTTAAGCAGAATTTCTGTCATCATGGACAGCACGGAGCGGGTGAAGCTGCGCCAGTTCTGTTCACTGCCGGTCAGCATCGCCGCCATATTCTGTGCAATACCATCAAAGGTCTGCGTGGCTGCACTTTTTACCTGCGACATACTGTCCGTGGCGCTCTCTTCCCACTCACTCCAGCCGGACTTCAGGCCTGCCATCCAGCTCCCGCGAAGCTGGTCTTCAGCCGCCCAGGTCTTTTTCTGCTCTGACATGACGTTATTCAGCGCCAGCGGATTATCGCCATACTGTTCCTTCAGGCGCTGTTCCGTGGCTTCCCGCGCTGCCTGCCGGTCAGTCAACCCCCGGCTTTTCGCCTCAATGCTGGCCCGTTTTGCCCGTTGTTGCTGTGCGAATTTCTCCGCCTGCTGTACCAGTTCGTTCAGCCGTTTCTGGTGTTCAACCTTATCGCCAAGTTCAGCCAGCTGACGTTTGTACTCCAGCGTCTCTTTTTCATGAGCAAGAAGAGATTTTTCCTCGATACTTAGCGATTTCTTCTGTCCATCCAGAACGTCAGCAGACAACTTCTTATGCAACACGGCATACTGGCTTTCGGCTGTCCACAAATCCCGGCGCTGCTGGCTGATTTTTTCATTCGCTCCGCTATGCTGCTCAAGCATTTTTAGTTCAGCTTGTAACGCAAGAAGAGCTGCATGTGCTCGATCTTCCTGACGCTCTCCCGCAGACACCTTCACGCCGGACTGTTTCGGCTTTTTCAGCGTCGCTTCATAATCCTTTTTCGCCGCCGCCATCAGCGTGTTGTAATCTGCCTGCAGGATTTTCCCGTCTTTCAGTGCCTTGTTCAGTTCTTCCTGACGGGCGGTATATTTCTCCAGCGGCGTCTGCAGCCGTTCGTAAGCCTTCTGCGCCTCTTCGGTATATTTCAGCCGTGACGCTTCGGTATCGCTCTGCTGCTGCGCATTTTTGTCCTGTTGACTCTGCTGTTCAGCCTTCTTTCTCGCGGCTTCAAGCGCAAGACGGGCCTTTTCACGATCATCCCAGTAACGCGCCCGCGCTTCATCGTTAACAAAATAATCATCCTTGCGCAGATTCCAGATGTCGTCTGCTTTCTTAAACGCAGCCTCTGCCTTAATCAGCATCTCCTGCGCGGTATCAGGACGACCAATATCCAGCACCGCATCCCACATGGATTTGAATGCCCGCGCAGTCCTGTCTGCCCAGGTCTCCAGCGTGCCCATGTTCTCTTTCAGGCGGCGGGTCTGGTCATCAAACCCTTTCGTTGCGGCCTCGTTCGCTGCCTGCAATGCCCCGGCCTCATCGCCGGAACGCTGCAACTGAGCAACATACGCAATCTGCTCCGCCGTCACGTTATGGAACTGGCGCGCCATCGCCGTCAGCCCCGACGTCGGGTCTGTGGTCAGCTTCCCGAAGGCTTCAGCGACCTTGTTCACCTCCACGCCGGATGCAGAGGAGAAACGCGCCACACTCTGGCTGATGGACGCAATCTGAGCCTCACCGCTTACCCCCGCCTTAACCAGTGCGCTGAGTGACTCGCTGGTCTGGTTAAACGTCAGCCCTGCCGCCTGTCCGGCTCTGGACAGGACCAGCATACGATCTGCCGTCAGTCCCGCCTGATTGCCGGAAAGGACCAGCGTTTTGTTGAAATCGGACAGGGTTGAGTTGCCCTGATACCAGGCATACGCCAGCGCACCGGTCGCCACCGCCAGCGAAGTGATACCAATCGTCGGCAGGGTGATCGCACCGGCAAGCCCCCTGAACATGGGGATCATCCCGCCGAAGGAGTCCTTAACCTGACCACCCTGTTGCAGCAGGATCAGCCACGGGCTTTGCCCGCCTGCAAGCTGCGTGGCCACGTCGGTGAACTGTGCAGGCAGCATACGCATGGCGGCTTTATACTGCCCGACGGAAATCCCCGCTTTCTGTGCAGCCAGCGCCTGTCGGCTCAGCGACTGTTCAACGACTGCCGCTGTTTTTTTCGCATCACTTTCCGTACCGGAAAAATGACGCCTGACTCTGGCCATCTGCTCGTCAAATCTGGCCGCATCCAGACTTAAATCAACGACCAGATCGCCTACCGGTTCAGCCATACCGGACTCCTCCTGCGATCCCTTCTGATACTGTCATCAGCATTACGTCATCCTCCGTCATGTCCGCCACATCCGGGGAGGCGGGGATAACTTCATTCCCGTCCGGGACAAAGCGGACACCTCCGGCAAGCCCTGCCGCTTTCTGCATCAGCACATCATCTTCAGGCTCTTCGTCAGCCTCACGCCGGTTCAGCAGACTGAAATCCAGCGGATGCATATCCGGATCGCTGAAAAACAGGCTGAGCACGGTGTACGTCAGCCCGGAAAAGTGCATATCCAGCAGAACATCATGAAAATAATGGGTACTGTAAAAACGGTGCCAGTCGGCATACTCCGTGGATGACATCCCGGCAAGCATGGCGCGCCAGTCGGGTCGCCCCATCTCACGCGCCAGTTTCAGGGCAAAACTCAGCTCACCGTCGAACACTTTCCCGCAGAAACAGGCTCTGCAGGCCCGGCGTCCTCTGCCTGTTCAGGGGCATCATTCACCACAAACTCATACATACCGGACAGCCGGTACACCACGTTTTCAGCATGAGAAATTGCCTCTGTGGGCCAGGTGGTAAGCACTTCCTGCTCAATCTGTTTAACGGCTTCATTCATGGAAGGCTGCTTTGTCTTCTGCGGATGGTTATGCCACAGGGACATCGCCACCACAAAAGCACCGGTTCTGATGGCGTCTTCCACTGTAAACTTCCGGTTGCTGTCTGACTCCGCCTGTTCTGCCTGCCGTTTCATCAGGGCGAGATGCTCAATACGCTGCAGGGCTGAAAGTTCAGAAAGCGTGACGGTCACGCCGTTATGTTCAAATGATTCGGTTTTCAGGAACATCGCTGACTCTCCGGATTAATTGTCGGTGACGGTGATTCCTGCAACCACAGCAAGTTCACCATTACCGGATACAACCGGAATGTTGACCTTGCCTGCAGCAACACCTTTCACGGTGATGGTCATACCACTGACCGACACGGTGGCTTTTGTTTTATCCGCAGACACCGCACGGAAGCTCTTGTCGGTTGCGCCTTCCGGCTGGAATGCCACGGTCAGCGTGGTGCTCTGCCCTTTCACTACGGACGCACTGGCTGGCGTTACCGTCATGCCGGTTGCCGCCGTCACCGTACTGCGATCTTCAGCCATCGACGGGCGTCCCACATTGGTGACCTTCACCGTGCGGGTGATCACTTCCTTCGCCGTCACCGCCTTACCGATACTGCTGACCCAGCCACGGAACACATCGACCGTGCCGTTCGGGAAGCGGATTTTATAGGCACGGGTATCACCTTCATTAAACCACGCCAGCAGCGCCTGCTGCCCCTGCTCTCCGGGCATCCACGCCAGCGTGAAGCTGGTATCTCCGGCAGATTTCTGCCCCTGCCCGGTCGCAGTCCAGTCTGCATCTTCATCATCGAGATAGCTGTCGTCATAGGACTCAGCGGTCAGTTCGCCGGGCGTCAGGTCTTTAACTTTTGCCAGACGCGACCAGTCAACGTCTGAAAGCGGGTTCGCATAAGGGTCACCGTTCCCCTTATAAACCCACAGTGTGGTCCCGGCACCTTTCACCGGCATTGTTGGATTTGGTACAGGCATAGCGTCCTCACATTTCATAGGTAATGACATAAGTCAGATCGGCTGAACTCCACAGGCCCGCATCATCGTCGCGTCGGTAGTCATAGCCACTGGCCACCATACTGGTGATCAAATCTGACAGTGCCGGGATATCGCTCATCACCGGATAAATCCGGGACTCCATCCACGAATCCAGCTCTGAATCCGGCACCTGAGCAGGCAGGAAAACTTCAATATGCAGCTCCGCCTGCCAGGTATCGCTGTCCAGCTCTTCGCCCGTGTATTCAGCGCCGGTGAGATAAACGGCAATTGCCGGAAAATCCGCCTCATCAAAAACAGCGGGGCGACCATCAAAAAGCGTCGCCCCGGTGTCATGCTTCTCCAGTGCATCCAGTACGGCTGCACGGAGTTCAGTATGTTTCATCGCTTTATTACCATTCTCAGTTGATGCTGCAGCGCATAGCCCAGCTCTTTCGGAAGACGCTCACGCCGTATCCGCTCAATATTCTGTTTAAACGCCGTGGTCAGTGGCACCGCCATCGGGATTTTCACCACATCAATGGGGTAACGGTTTTTCCCGGCCACACGCTGCATAACATGCCACCGGCCATTTTTCAGTTGCTGAATAAACGCGCCGGAAATACGACGGTTTCCCACCACAAGCACGCTGCCGCCACCTTTCAGGGATGAACGCTGCCCCTTTTTACGACGCCTGCGTCGGGACAGGACAACCCGCGCGTTACCCAGCTTTATTACGGGCAAATCCCCCCGGTTAACCTTGATTCTGGCCTGCGGATTTTTGACCGTGGCCCTTTTCAGCCTGGCCCTTTCCTTTACCAGTTTCCGGCGTACCTTTGTCTCACGGGCAACCTGTGACGCCGACTGCGATATCGCGGATGAAGCAACGCGGTTAATGGCCATTGCGGCGGCACCGGGCACCGCCGTTCTGCTGATACGGCTGAGGTTTTCAACGGCCTGCTCAAGACCTTTTATGGCCATACATCCCCCTTTCAGCGGCGACGGTTAACGGCAGGCGGTACGCCCCGCCCAAGCCAGAGATGACAGCTTCCGCCATCATCCGGCGAAATCCGGTCTATCCAGAAGTTTTCCTCACCGATGGTCAGCGTGTCGCCGCGCCGCAGCTGCCGCACATCATCAGTCCGGACAAACAGGGACGGGCTGGAGCCTTCAACGCGCACGCCCTGTCCGGCATAGCTGATATTTTCAGGGTCATCAAAAACACCACGTATCACAGCACCGGACTGCTCACCGGATGTCATGGTGGCTGACGTTCCCATGTACCCGCGTATCGTTTCATCGGCGCGGGCAATGGCAGCATCGAACAGGTTATCGAAATCAGCCACAGCGCCTCCCGTTATTGCATTCTGGCCAGGCCATGTTCTGTCATTTCGGCTGCCACACCGGCAGAGACACGAAACGCCGTTCCCGGCAGCACAAATGCCACAGGTTCATCCCGCGTGGCGTGAAGTGCATCAGTATGCAGCTTCACCAGTGCCACGACCGTGACCAGTTCAGACGTATCCAGAATCACGGTATCCGGCTGCGCTGATACCACCTCATTTTCATGCCCGGTCAGCACATTTTCCCGGCTGAGAGGGGTGTCCTGACCGGCAGTTTCATCCGTGTCATCAAGCTCCTCTTCCAGCTCTGCCACACGGAGCGCCAGTTCTTCTTTCGTCCCCGTCAGGCTGACATCACGGTTCAGTTGTTCACCCAGCGAGCGGAGACGGGCAATCAGTTCATCTTTCGTCATGGACTTCTCCACAGAGAGACAATGGCCCCGAAGGGCCATGATTACGCCAGTTGTACGGACACGAACTCATCAGGGTCAGCCAGCAGCATCAGCGGTGCTGACTGAATCATGGTGAACTCACGCGCCGGATCGCCGGTGGTCACCCAGTTTTTCGGGTAACGGGCAGAGGCGTTAATGCCTTCGCGCTGTGCGTCCGCATCCTGAATGCAGCCATAGGTGCGCAGACCGCGTGCCTGAGTGTTCCCCAGCACCATCGTGTTGTCCGGCAGGAAGTTCTTTTTGACGCCGTTTTCCACGTACTGTCCGGAATACACGACGATGGCCACATCGCCATACATTCCCTTATAAGACACCGCTTTGCCCAGGTCTTTTACCGCTGTCTCCAGCTCGGAATGAGAGCCGCGACGGGTATCCAGCTTCTCCCTGACGGCTTTGAAGGAACGGAACAGCGCCCAGCCTTTCGGATCAAACACGATGATATTCACCACACCGCTGGCGTTCAGCGCGTAGGCTTCGATATCGTCGGTCGGGTCATACGTGGACTTGTCACGCTTGCTCCACTCCGTGCCGCCGGACTGCGTGATGTTATTCGCCGCACTGCGACCCATATCCACCTCAACCGGATCGAAGGCTTCACCGGTCATGGTGTATTTGCCCTTAAGCACGGCAGAAACTGCCTGCATCTCTTCGACCTGAGCAATGGCCAGCTCTTCGTCACGCATGTTCTGCATGATGATGCGACGGCGGCGGTAAGCCGGGTCCGCCAGATTCTGCGGATCTTCATCCGGCAGGCGACGCAGGGTCATCTGCGGATTCACTTCATGCTTGGGTTTGACATATCCCGGCGTAAATTCAGAGGTGGAGCCGCCACGGGAGCGGATAACCTCACCGGAAACAATCGGCGAAACGTACAGCGCCATGTTTACCAGTCCCGGAATTTGTGAGAGATAGACTTTCTCCGTAGTGAAGGGATAGCTCTCACGGAAAAAGAGACGCAGAAACAGCGGATCAAACTTAAATTTCTGCTCATTTGCCGCCAGCAGCTGGGCGGTTGTGTACATCGACATAAAAAAATCCCGTAAAAAAAGCCGCACAGGCGGCCTTTAGTGATGAAGGGTAAGGTTAAACGATGCTGATTGCCGTTCCGGCAAACGCGGTCCGTTTTTTCGTCTCGTCGCTGGCAGCCTCCGGCCAGAGCACATCCTCATAACGGAACGAGCCGGACTTGTAGAACGTCAGCGTGGTGCTGGTCTGGTCAGCATCAACCGCCAGAATGCCAACGGCAGCACCGTCGGTGGTGCCATCCCACGCAACCAGCTTACGGGTGGAGGTGTCCAGCATCAGCGGGGTCATTGCAGGCGCTTTCGCACTCAATCCGCCGGGCGCGGTTGCCGTATGTGCCGGGTCACTGTTGCCCAGCGGCTGGTAATGGGTAAAGGTTTCTTTGCTCGTCATAAACATCCCTTACACTGGTGTGTTCAGCAAATCGTTAACGGCATCAGATGCCGGGTTACCTGCAGCCAGCGGTGCCGGTGCCCCCTGCATCAGACGATCCAGCGCAGTGTCACTGCGCGCCTGTGCACTCTGTGGTGCAGCTGCCAGAATGCGGCGGGCCGTTTCCACGGTCATACCGGGGGTTTCGGCCAGCACGCGTGCCTGTTCTTCGCGTCCGTGAGCCTCCTCACAGTTGAGGATCCCCATAATGCGGCTGTTTTCTGCCGCAACCGCTGCGGTGATCTGCGCGTTCACGTCCGGCTGCGCCGCGCTGGCGTTCTCGCCCTCCGTCGCTTGCACCACGCCAGTAACGTCAGCCTGCGAAGCAGTGGCTGAAACAGTTGTTGATTGAGTCTCTTTGGTCATTCGCCCTCCTGAGAGACGGGATTTACGTGCATCCAGTGCATCACGCATGACGGTGATCGCATCGGTACTGTTAACAAGTTCATCAGCCAGTCCGGCATCAATGGCCTCCTGACCGCTGTACACTGCAGCCTCGGTATCCAGCACAGCCTGCACGGACAGGCCGGTATATGCCGACACCTTCTGCGCAAACATCTGGCGGGTTGCGTCCATCCGGGACTGCAGTGTCTCCCGGACGTCATCCGGAAGATGGCTGTAGGGGTTGCCATCCACCTTATGGCTGCCGCTGTAAATCAGCGTGATTTCCACACCCTGTTTCTCCAGCGCAGCACCGTAATTACTGTGAGCCATCATGACGCCGATGGAGCCTGTCCGGGCGGTCTGCGTGACCAGACGCCGGGAGGCTGCGCTGGCAAGCAGCTGACCTGCACTGCAGTTCATGTCGTTGGCCAGCGCCCATACCGGCTTTATGTCACGCACACGGGCGATGATGTCAGCACAGTCAAATGCTCCCGCCACCATCCCGCCCGGTGTGTCCATATCGAGCAGAATGCCGTCCACCATCGGATCGCTGGCAGCCTGTTGCAGACGGGCGATAATGCCGTTGTAACCGGTCATCCCCGAATACGGCTGCAGCGCCCGCGTCCGGCTGACCAGCGTGCCGGACACCGGCAGCACGGCGATGCCGTTCATGACCTGATAACTGCGGGCCTGTCGTGGTCCGTCATCATCACCGGATAACGCCAGCGTCGCGGGTGCCTCTCCGGCAGTCAGGCTGTCGCCGGACACCGCATCCGTCAGGCGGCTGATCCCAAGCTGGCCTGCAAGCGCACAAAAGAAAACCCGCGCATAGGCGGGTTCAAGCATCAGCGGCTCATTAAAGGCCATGCTGGCAATATGCGGGAGATTACGCAGCTCTGCTGTCACTCTTCTCCTCCTCTGTTGATTGTCGCAGCCCGGATTCAAATGCCGCAGCCGCCCAGGCGGGCGGTTTAAGACCGGCTGCACGGCGCTCCATCGTTTCACGGACCTGCTGGGCAAAAATTTCCTGATAGTCGTCGCCGCGTTTTGCGCACTCTTTCTCGTAGGTGCTCAGTCCGGCTTCTATCAGAATCACCGCTTCCTGTACTTCTTTCAGACCATCGATGGCCATACGACCGGAGCCTATCCAGTCGCAGTTCCCCCAGGCACTGCGGGCTTCCTGAAAGCTGAAGCGCGCTTTTGAAGGTAACGTCACCACGCGGCGAGCGATGGCCTCTTCCAGCCAGCACAGAAACATCTGGCTCGCCTGACGGGATGCGACGAATTTTCGCCGCCCCATAAAGTACGCCCACGACTCGTTCGCACTGGCCCGTGCCGTGGAGTAGCTCATCTGGGCGTAATTCCGGGAAAGCTGCTCATACGAGACACCCAGCCCGGCAGCGATATACCGCAACAGTGACTGCTCAAACACGGAGTAGCCGTTATCCGTGTCCTGAGCCGTCTGCAGGTTCAGTGAGTCCCCCGGCATCAGGTGCGGCACTTTTGCGCCTCCCAGCCGGACCGGTGCTGCGGCGTAATACGCGGCAATTTCACCAATCCAGCCCGTCAGCCTTTCCCGCTGCTCCTGACTGTTCGCGCCCAGAATAAAATCCATCGCTGACTGCGTATCCAGCTCACTCTCAATGGTGGCGGCATACATCGCCTTCACAATGGCGCTCTGCAGCTGCGTGTTCTGCAGCGTGTCGAGCATCTTCATCTGCTCCATCACGCTGTAAAACACATTTGCACCGCGGGTCTGCCCGTCCTCCACGGGTTCAAAAACGTGAATGAACGAGGCGCGCCCGCCGGGTAACTCACGGGGTATCCATGTCCATTTCTGCGGCATCCAGCCAGGATAGCCGTCCTCGCTGACGTAATATCCCAGCGCCGCACCGCTGTCATTAATCTGCACACCGGCACGGCAGTTCCGGCTGTCGCCGGTATTGTTCGGGTTGCTGATGCGCTTCGGGCTTACCATCCGGAACTGTGTCCGGAAAAGCCGCGACGGACTGGTATCCCAGGTGGCCTGAACGAACAGTTCACCGTTAAAGGCATGCATGGCCACACCTTCCCGAATCATCATGGTGAACGTGCGTTTTCGCTCAACGTCAATGCAGCAGCAGTCATCCTCGGCAAACTCTTTCCATGCCGCTTCAACCTCGCGGGAAAAGGCACGGGCTTCTTCCTCCCCGATGCCCAGATAGCGCCAGCTTGGGCGATGACTGAGCCGGAAAAAAGACCCGACGATATGATCCTGATGCAACTGGATGGCGTTGGCGGCATAGCCGTTATTGCGTACCAGATCGTCTGCGCGGGCATTGCCACGGGTAAAGTTGGGCAGCAGGGCTGCATCCACACTTTCACCCGGTGGGTTCCACGCCCGCAACTGCCCACCAAATCCGCTGCCACCGCCGTGATAACCGGCATATTCACGCAGCGATGTCATGCCGTCCGGCCCCAGAAGGGTGGGAATGGTGGGCGTTTTCATACATAAAATCCTGCAGGTCCCCTGCGTCGCTGTGTCATGCCGGTCTGCACTTCCAGCTCCGCAATGTATTTTTTCAGGTCAGACACGGAAGTGGCCGTAAACTCCACTCTCCGTCCGTCTTTCTGTACCGTTGCCACCCGTTTTCCTGTCATCAGGTCATGCAGTGCCGCACGGGCAGCGGCAAGTTCTTCCTGTCGCGTCATTCATCCTCTCCGGATAAGGCACGGGCGTAATCTGCCAGTGTTTTCTTGTTGGTTGCTGCACCATCCTCTTCCTGCAGGCTCGCCAGCAGTGCACTGAGATCCAGCTGCCAGCGGGAAATACTGATGCGCAGCGCCGCCAGCGCATAAACGAAGCAGTCGAGCGCCTCATTGCGTCGCTTTTTGCTGTCCCACAGTATTTTTTTCCTGCCATCCACCCATTTTTCGACCTGCTCTTCAGCCGTCAGCTGCTGCGCTTCGGTCAGATCAAAAATATCCGGGTTATTCGGGAAGTGAACGGCACCGGGAAGCGGTTCATCCCCTTCCGGCGTCAGTGTGAAGCGGTTATAAATCTGCTCTTTCGCGGTATCCGTACCGATTTCGGTAAGGTAAACCCCGTTTTTGTTTCGCTTACGTGGCATGCTGGCCACCGGCTTTCCGTAGACGGATGCCCCTTTAATGGGGATCACCCGGAACAGCCCATGTTTTTTCGAGCGTTCATACACAATGGTCGGGTCAATCCCGCCAGTATCCCAGCAGATACGGGATACCGACATTTCTGCACCATTCCGGCGGGTGTAGGTTTTATTGATGGCCTCATCCACACGCAGCAGCGTCTGCTCGTCGTCGTGGCGGCCCATAATAATCTGCCGGTCAATCAGCCAGCTTTCCTCACCCGGCCCCCATCCCCATACGCGCATTTCGTAGCGGTCCAGCTGGGAGTCGATACCGGCGGTCAGGTAAGCCACACGGTCAGGAACGGGCGCTGAATAATGCTCTTTCCGCTCTGCCATCACTTCAGCATCCGGACGTTCGCCAATTTTCGCCTCCCACGTCTCACCGAGCGTGGTGTTTACGAAGGTTTTACGTTTTCCCGTATCCCCTTTCGTTTTCATCCAGTCTTTGACAATCTGCACCCAGGTGGTGAACGGGCTGTACGCTGTCCAGATGTGAAAGGTCACACTGTCAGGTGGCTCAATCTCTTCACCGGATGACGAAAACCAGAGAATGCCATCACGGGTCCAGATCCCGGTCTTTTCGCAGATATAACGGGCATCAGTAAAGTCCAGCTCCTGCTGGCGGATGACGCAGGCATTATGCTCGCAGAGATAAAACACGCTGGAGGGGTCATCCGGCGTCCATTTGAGGCCAAACGGCGTCTCTTTGTCGCCAAATTTAAGATACTGCTCCTCCCCGCAATGCGGGCAGGCAACATGAAAGCGCATAAAATGCGGGGATTCACTGGCTGCACGCTCAATCTGACAGGTGCCTCTCACTTTTGGCGTGGAGCCACGGATGGACTTTGGCCAGACCGAGCCTTCAATACGCTTGTCACCCAGGAACGTCGGAGAGCCTTCCTGTTCAATATCATCATCAAAGGCAGCAAGTTCATCATAACCCGCCACATCCACCGACTTTTCACGGTAGTTTTTTGCCGCTTTACCGCCCAGGCACCAGAAACCACGCCCATTGGTGAAACGCTTCATGGTGAGCGTGTTATCCCGGTGCTTTTTGCCATACCACGGGGCCAGCGCCAGCAGCGACGGAATATCGCGGATGGTCGGCTCAACGTGGGTTTTCATAAAGTTCTCGGCATCACCATCCGTCGGCAACCAGATAAGGGTGTTGCGCTGCTTATGCTCTATGAAGTAGGCATAAACACCCAACAGCATTTTGGAATAACCGACACGGGCAGACTTCACTACATTCACCTCGCGGATGTAGTCGCTGCCCATCGCATTCATGATGGCCCGCTGAAAGGGCAGTGTTTCCCAGCGCCCTTCCTGGTATGCGGATTCTTTCGGGAGATAGTAACTGGCATCCGCCCATTCAACGGCGGTCTGTGGCTCCGGCCTGAACAGTGAGCGAAGCCCGGCGCGGACAAAATGCCGCAGCCTGTTAACCTGACTGTTCGATATATTCACTCAGCAACCCCGGTATCAGTTCATCCAGTGCGGCTGCTTTGTTCATGGCTTTGATGATATCCCGTTTCAGGAAATCAACATGTCGGTTTTCCAGTTCCGGAAAACGCCGCTGCACCGACAGGGGGATCCCGTCGAGAATACTGGCAATTTCACCTGCGATCCGCGACAGCACGAAAGTACAGAATGCGGTTTCCACCACTTCAGCGGAGTCTCTGGCATTCTTCAGCTCCTGTGCGTCGGCCTGCGCACGCGTAAGTCGATGGCGTTCGTACTCAATAGTCCCTGGCTGGAGATCTGTCTCGCTGGCCTGCCGCAGTTCTTCAACTTCCCGGCGCAGCTTTTCGTTCTCAATTTCAGCATCCCTTTCGGCATACCATTTTATGACGGCGGCAGAGTCATAAAGCACCTCATTACCCTTGCCACCGCCTCGCAGAACGGGCATTCCCTGTTCCTGCCAGTTCTGAATGGTACGGATACTCGCACCGAAAATGTCAGCCAGCTGCTTTTTGTTGACTTCCATTGTTCATTCCACGGACAAAAACAGAGAAAGGAAACGACAGAGGCCAAAAAGCTCGCTTTCAGCACCTGTCGTTTCCTTTCTTTTCAGGGGGTATTTTAAATAAAAACATTAAGTTACGACGAAGAAGAACGGAAACGCCTTAAACCGGAAAATTTTCATAAATAGCGAAAACCCGCGAGGTCGCCGCCCCGTAACCTGTCGGATCGCCGGAAAGGACCCGCAAAATGATAATAATTATCATCTGCATGTCACAACGTGCATCTACGCCATCAAACCACGTCAAATAATCAATTATGACGCAGGTATCATATTAATTGATCTGCATCAACTTAACGTAAAAACAACTTCAGACAATACAAATCAGCGACACTGAATACGGGACAACCTCATGTCAACGAAGAACAGAACCCGCAGAACAACAACCCGCAACATCCGCTTTCCTAACCAAATGATTGAACAAATTAACATCGCTCTTGATCAAAAAGGGTCTGGGAACTTCTCAGCCTGGGTCATTGAAGCCTGCCGCCGAAGACTGTGCTCAGAAAAAAGAGTTTCGCCTGAAGCAAACAAAGAAAAGAGTGACATTACTGAATTGCTCAGAAAGCAGGTCAGACCAGATTGAAGCAATTTAGATAATCGTGCAGACTAGGTACCCTCATATCACATGGAAGGTACTACAATGGCTCAGGTTGCCATTTTTAAACAAATATTCGATAAAGTGCGAAATAATTTAAACTATCACTGGTTTTATTCTGAACTAAAACGTCACAATGTCTCACATTACATTTACTATTTAGCCACAGAGAATATTCATCTTGTTCTTGAAAACGATAATACGGTTTTAATAAAAGGACAGGGTAAGGTTGTAAATGTAAGATTTTCAAAAAATAAATGCCTTATAGAAGCCACATTAAAAGGATTCAAATCAGGAGAGTTATCATTTTACGAATACAGGAAAAATCTTGCTACAGCAGGGGTTTTCAGATGGATTACAAATATCCACGAAAACAAAAGGTATTACTATACCTTTGATAATTCATTACTCTTTACTGAGAACATTCAGAACACTACACAAATATTTCCGCACTAAATCATAACGTCCGGTTTCTTCCGTGCCAGAACCGGACTCGCTGGCATGATGAAATATGTGTACCCGGTAACCCCGGTGTGCATCGTTTTTGATTATTCCCGCACACTCGCGCAGAAGGAGTTCCCCGTCGGGCTACGGTCTCTGTTAATACGGGAATACGGCGACGATACAGCGCATGATGTGTCAGGCTTGAATACCTTTATCCTTTAAAAGGGATATCAGTTAAGTTATCCCGTGTAGGGTATAAGCCATTATCAAAGCCACTCTGTAGGGAATGGCTTTTGTGATGGCATCACTTACTCTTTACGCTGCTATCCCACTCATCCCGGAATTTTGATGGGTTATTGAAACCTTCTGCTGACATAACAACTCCTTCAATGTTTGGCTGAAATTAGGATGTCTTTCCATCAGTCTGCCACCACAAAGAATCTTTTTTGCCATAAGGCAGGAGGTTCATCTTTCAGTGGCTGCCGGTGTTATTTCCCCACTTACTGGCTTGGGTTGTTTCGTGGTACTGCCGTTAACTGGTGGCGCACAGATTTAGTTAAATCCGTTCTCGCCTGAACTATCTTTTACATACCCGGATTGTGGGGATGTAAATCACGGTTTCATTATCAAGCCCACCAGTAGATGGGCTTTGTAATGAAGAGTTGTTATGAAAATTGCTCTAAACAAGCATTAATAGCCATCAGAAGTAATCGCTACAGATTTCAATCCCTCAATGTCATCCTTGGACAGGGCGAACCATTCACCGTGCTTTCTCTTTGCGGCAAATTTGCGATGAAGCATGTTTTCAGTTTCTCTTCCACCAGGGATCAGGCACTCAAGCTTCAAGCAGTCTGGTCCAGAGTTGCCAAGCGATTTGATGCGTTGTGGAATGTTGGATGAATACCCAATTTTGGTTAGCCCAGTTTTCTTCGATGACAAAACGTATACCTGAGGAGGTTCTTTTCTCTGGTCTTCCATTACACGTCTCATTGTTGCCATAAGTCCGCCGTGCATCAGCATTTCAACAAAGAACGCTGACCGAACACCTGACGACTTAAGCATGCCAGAAAATTCACTTGCCAATTCCATTAACTCTGCGATGTTTTCAGGAACTTTTTGGCAGTTATCTTCCTTGTATAAGGAAATCATTCTTTGAAGCTTTTCTTCTAATTGGTTCATAGCGTCTTTACCTTTTAGAAAGTGAGCCTGTCTCACAGAAAAGCCGCCCCGAGATGGTCGCCACCATATACGGCAGTTCTCAGGCTCAACTTTCTGAAAGGCTCGGGTGATGTAATATGCGCGTGAGATGCGCTGTGAAATTCAGATGTAAAAAAAGCCCCGCATCGCGAGGCTCATTAAATGGACTTTGTGATTTGCAAAAAAATTATTTCAGGCATTGCGTCCTGATGTATTCCTGCAGGTAGTTAACCTGCGCGGTTATCTTGTCGATTCCACTTCGGAGACGGTAATAATTGAGTTCAGCATCTGCTGTAAGTCCTGGGCTTTCTCCATCGCCCATGCCGCTGGCTCCGGTCGTTGACTTTGCACAGGTGGCGGCGACTTGCAGGCGCTTACGCCCAGCAGAAACATCAGCACGGAGACTTTCGATAGTCGCGTTAGCATCA
>OGDD01001105.1_pt1 | contig 22438 bp, 29 predicted proteins | sample 1570301 | NCBI WGS metagenome assembly OGDD01 (sample SAMEA2581971, study PRJEB24529) | metagenome | biome: Human gut stool | place: China | collected 2011 | reverse complement strand
ACCATGCCCACGATGGCGGTGCTCACCGTGGTAATGGATCGAGTGCCTTCGTTGACTTCAACAACGCGCACTCCGTGGTGGTAATCCTGAGCCATAGTGGCGAACCTCCTGATTGGATTAGGCTTCGCCCTATGTTGAAGTGATTGTGTCTGACAAGCAGCTAAGCGCAGTTGTACCGTTATTCACACAAAATGACGGTATTTATCTGCTTGCAGGGAAAACAGGCCAAATAATATCAGGTGCGGTGCTGGTATCTGTTGCCGTCACAGCCTCGATATAATCCAGCACAACGTTAAGTCGGGTAGTTTCCTCTTGCGTCAGTTTGCGCCCGGCCTGCAGCTTTAACTGAATCACGCTGATATTGGCCATTGCTGCGTCTAACAGCGACTGTTTTTTCTGTTCAGCGTCAGCTACCAGTTCATCATGAGAACGTTCCTGAGTGGGTGGTGCAGTAAACCCCCCGTCTGAATAAACCCAGCCGATTCCGGGCTGCTCACTGATATCAGAAATATTAATGAGCTGCTGATTATCCGGCACTGTGAATTCAGCCTCGCCATCCCAGACAATGACATTCACAACCATCCCATTTTCAATAACTGCATATGACGCATTCATTATGCAAACTCCTCGATAATACAAATCCCAGCGGCACCTTTCCCGCCTGTCATACTGGTTCCGCTATAACCGGCATCGTATGCGCCACCGCCACCTGAACCATATGCCTTACCACTAACACCACCGCCAGCGCCTGCGCGTCCACCGCCGCCCCAGTGCGATGTTCCGCCTTCACCGCTGACGCCGATATTTCCGGACTGACCGTCGCCTCCATTTCCACCAGTGATGCGGATATCGCCAGTACTCGGCACACCTCCGTTACCGCCGTTTGTGTTTGTAACTCCCACTTTCCCGCCACCTGCGCCACCAGGAGCAATTAACGATGCGAATACGCTATTCCCGCCACTGGTGCCGTTCGTCGCACTAACACCACCAGCCCCACCTGCGCCGATAGTGACTGGATAACTATTCTGTGTCGGGGTCATTATTGAAATTATTGTTCCACCGGCCCCACCGCCAGCACCGAAAAACGTTTCATTATTGGATATAGCCTTGCAGCCGCCCCCTCCGCCACCGCCGCCCGTTATTGTGACCCTAATCCGTTTTGTTCCTGGCGTCGGGGTGTACGTACCTGATGAGGTGAAAACCCGGGTATTCAGCCAGCGTCCAACGTATCCACTTGCATCGCTCAGACCAAGATATTGAATAACCGCCTGTGTGCTTGCTTTATCCAGAATATTCCGTCCAACGTTAGTCAGGGTTGTCAGGCTGGCTGTATCATTCCCCGTAAAATACGGTAGTTTGTCTGCCGCAGTGGCAAGGCCTGCCAGTGCGGTCAGTGTGGCGTCGGCAGGTTGTTTTCCATTGGCAAGGTCATATACAGCCTTCACGGCTTTTGGTGTGGCAGCCTGCGTTTCTGACGTGCTGTTAGTGGCGCTGCTGAGTTGCACGGTGCCTTTTACCGTCAGTGAAGCTGCAGGCACATCCGTTATCTGATTCCACGGGTGTGTGTGACTGACAGGTGCCTTACCTGCTGCAAGGTCATATGCCGCCTTCACTGCCTTTGGAGTGGCAGCCTGCGTTTCTGATGTGCTGTTAGTGGCGCTGCTGAGTTGCACAGTGCCTTTTACCGTCAGCGAGGCTGCAGGTACACCTGTTATCTGATTCCACGGGTGTGTGTGACTGGCGGATGCTTTACCTGCTGCAAGATCATATGCAGCCTTTACAGCCTTCGGTGTTGCGGCCAGTATTTCGGATTCACTGTTGGTCGCACTGCTTAACTGAGTAAAACCTTTTGCGGTCAGCGAGGCGTCCGGGTGACGTCGTGACTGTTCATGTTCTGCAATTTTGTCATCAACGTAATCCTGCGTCGCCATCACCGTTGTGGTGTCAATGGTCAGCTCCACTGAGGTCACACTGCTGACGATGATGACCATACGGCAGGTCTGCGAACGCCCTGAGCCTTCGGCAAGAGCTGGCTTATAACTTTCGGCCATGTTCGCCACGGCAATTAACGTTCCAGCATCATCGTACAGGCCAAGCTCACGCATCCAGAAACCGCCCACCTCCGGCGGAATAACCAGCTCTGCGATAATATAATTACTGTTTCGTTTGTCCTGGCTGATTTTGTTCAGCGCATGTCGCCAGACTTCGTGGATAAGCCCGGTCTGTCCGGCATCCGGGACAGGCAATTTACCACCGCCATCCCCGACGGCCATCGTGGTAATGTTGACCTTCCGCCCTCCCGGCGCGGTTGCCGCTGCCAGCTTTGCTGCACCGGCAGTGGTGATAACGGTTTTGAATTTTGTGCTCATTATTCCTCACTTATCCGGGGTAAACCGTAATTACATCGCCGTCGTAAGCCACACAACCGGCGAACAGGTAGCCGGGAATGTCCCGGGTAATGTTCAGGCCAATAAGGTGGCGGCTTGCAGGTTTGGCATCGGCAATCAGCCGTTCCATTTCCTGATACATTGCCTCCGTGATGCCGCTTTCCAGTACACCAATATCGAGCCGGAAAGTGCCGGGCGGGTCACTGTTTTCCCACCACTCCGTCACGTTGATGAGATAGCCGAGCGGCTCCACCACACGCCGGATTGCGCCGATAGTGCCTTTATGACAGTGGATGAAATAGGCATCGCGAATAACGGCGCGTTTGGTCGCTTCCGGCCACTTTTCATCCCACCTGTCGACCGAAAACGCCCACGCCAGCCACGGCAGCAGATTTCCCGGGCAGGTGTCCGGGTTCCACAGTTCACGAATACTGACCGGCGTTTTTTCAATTTCCGCACAGGCTTTTGCGGCAGCAATTTCAAGCGGTGATGAGCCGGTCGGCAGCAGTCGCGAATCACTCATCCGAGCCTCCGGTCACGACGCGGTATTCGGTACAGAAAGACGCCTGCGTACTGTTGAGCACAATGTCGGCCAGTGGTGCGGCCAGCTCGACACGCTGCACGCCTTCCACATGCAAAGCGGCATAAATGGCAGACAGACGGATGTCGCGCCCCAGCCGGTGCTGCGCCGTGATGTACGCTTCCAGTTTTTTCACGGCAGCAGCGCGGATGGGTTCGCTTTCGGGACCAGGGTAAAGGTAAAGCGTGGCGTTTATCTGGTATTCAACAATGGCGGCAGACTGCACGGTCACGCGGTCGGCCACCGGCCTGACGTCCTCGCCATTAAGGGCGTTACGCACCACGGCCAGCAGGTCTTCGGATGCCACACCGTTATTTTCACGTGACAGCACAGAGATGGTGACGCAGGCCGGAGACGGACTGGTGACAGAGATATCCGCGACACGCCCGTCAGCACTGCGGCCATGATACTGATAGGCCCCCACCGACCCGGCGACGCTTAAACCTTCAAACGCCTGCTGAATACGCAGACGATAATCGGTGTCAGACTCCATCACTGCCGGTGTCGGCGGGATGGTCGAATCATCTGCCGGGGTGATAGTCAGGCGCGTGGTGTTGTAATTGGCACCAATCACATCAAGGTCATTACCGGCGGCACAGGCCAGCATTACCGCCCGTGCGGCCTCATTCACACGCTGACGCCAGATAAGCTCACGATAAGCATTTTCCTCCAGCAGTTTGACGAGAGGCTCGGATTCCAGCATCAGGGTACGGGCGACCGCCTCCTGCTGGTCTTCCGGGTAAAGGGAAATCAGTGTCGCCTTGCGTTCAGCAAGAATGGTTTCAAAGTCCAGCTCCTCGACCACATCCGGTGCGGGTAGCTGGTTCAGGTCGATAATCGGCATGGTTTCAACTCACAGGGATGGTTAACGAAAGTGGCTGGCCGGTGTCGTTGTGCTGGCCGGTTAACGTGACCGTCATTCGCCCGTCAAAGCTGCGCGCCGTAGTGACGGATGACAGGGTGACGCGGGGTTCCCATTTCAGCACCGCCATGTAACAGGCGACCTTAATCTGCAACTCAAGCGCCGGGGTCTGCGGCTGGTCAATCATTGACGCCAGCAACGAGCCGTAATCACGACGCATCACCCGTGAGCCGACCGGTGTGCGCAGGATATCGCCGATACTCTGGCTGATATGCTCAAGGTCAGTGACAGTCAGGCCATCACTGCGATTCATTCCGAGATAACGCGCTGTCATAAAGGACTCCCGGTTGTGCCGCCGCTGTCGCCGGGGTGTTTATGGGTATGCAGTACCTTCCCGTTTGATGAGAGTTCACCGCCGGTGTGTTCAATGTTGCCACGCATCGTCCCGCCCTTCTGTACTTCCAGCGTGCCGGTAATCAGCCTGTTGGTGCAGACCACCTCCGGTGTGTCCAGGGTGATGCGGGTTGACGCTTTCACCATGACCACCGGCACCGTGGCAGTAACAGAATCAGAAGCCGTCACGCTGGCCGTTTTAATTCCGCTTACCGTGAGTGCACTGGTTTCGGGTTCATACTCAATCACCGCCCCGTCAGGGAAACGGATATGCAGGGCATCCGCCGACACAGACGGCGAGGGGTTATCGCCGGAATAAATCCCCGGCAGAACGAACGCCGTGTCGAGTTCACCGCCCACGGCCAGAATCAGCACCTGTTCCCCCACGGAAGGTGCCCACCATGTGCGCGAACGTCCGGCGCGACAGGTCAGCCACTGAAGCCAGTCGGTGCACATGCCGCCGGTCTGCACACGGCAGCGACCGGCGTTAAGGTCGGTTTCGACGATAATGCCGGTGCGAATCATGTTGCGCAGTGCGCGCGCGAGTTCCTGAATATTTGCGAGAGTGTTCATGCATGTGAGATTGCACAATATATAAAAGTTATGCTATCTGGATTCATTTGTAGAACTACCAGACAACATTCAAGGAGAGCGTAATGGTCAGCTATAATGTGACTAATGTGTGGGGGCTAATCGTTTTTTTCCTTTGTAGCTTTGCAGTATTAGCATTTTTTAGCTTTGGTAAAAGTAACCTTATGAGGCTTATTGCACATTATTTCAATTTTGGATATTCAGACAAAAAATTAAAAAGACTTGACCGCGAGTGGCGCGACATTCAACTATTTAAAATAATTAACGGAATCAATGTATCAGGCATTGAAAATGTGAGAATGATACAGCAGGGACTGATTGATGGAAAACTAAAAACATCGTATTTTTTCCTTACTCGCATCTGGGGTGACATAACAAAACCACCACACATAATTAAAACAATAATTGTAATTCTGGCCAGTATTTTTTACATTCTCCTCGCATGTTACATACACAACGAACAATCCGTTATAGTAAGGGATGCCATAGGCATACCATATAAAAACATGATGTACTATGTTTATAGTGACAAAGTTCTTTTATCCTTCAAAAATAAAGCAGTTGAATTTAATAAAACTTATAGCCTTGCCGATTGCAAGAGACTGCAAAACGTATTTATAAAAGACACACTTCCTGAGATCGCCTGCAATAAGCTCTTACAGCTAAACGAGGAGGACTCCGAATGGTTAAGTCAGGAGATTAAAGATAATAACAGTCACAAAAAAGCATTATTAATACTATCCCTCGTCTATTTCACTTCAGGTCTGGTTATATTCCTGTCATATACAAAATTCTTTTACGCCAATAAGAAGGTTTTAGAATACAAAGCATCAAATAAAAATCACTCATAAACCTCTAAACATTGAGCGACCAGCATGGCCGCTCAATGTTTAATTGCGCATCAGCCTCTGCCTGGATAAAACTAACGCTCAAGGTGAGCCAGGATAATCTCTTCAATCATCTGCACATCCTCACCGGTAAAGCCGAGCAGAGGACGCGCCGGATAATCAATTTTCTTACCGTCTTTCCGGGTTTCTTCCGACAGACCGAACTGATGCACACTGGCGATTTTCGGCGACTTCCCGCCGTAAAATTCCATTGATGCCTGTTCCGGGCTGGCGCGGATATGCAAAAAACGACTGGTGATAAGTTTCGCAAACATTTTTCGCTTAACACGACCGGTCTTTTTTCTGGCGCTCTGCTGCTGGCGTGGCGCGTAGGGTGTGCCGTCCGGGGCTTTCTGTGCCATCACCCGACGCTGCTGACTCTGACGCAGACGTTTCGCCAGTTCGGCGCTCAGTCGCCGACGCCCTGACGGTGACAGCGATTCAATCAGCCCGGTCAGCCGGTCTTCAAAACGCTTAAACTCATTCATCCCACTTACTCACCAGTTCGCCATTGATATAAAGCTCCATCGGGCGGGTGACCGGCTCCGGCGGCGGAGGTTCCGGGATATTCTTCACATGCAGCGCGCCGTCCACCTCACTGACCAGCGTGCGCTCGGTCAGCATCAGGCTGATGCTGATATCAAAGCTGCTGTCATTGTTGATGTCTGCATAAAACGTGAAGCCCTTTTTCTGGCCTGCGTCGGTGGTCATGATGTCGGGCTGATTTTCCCGCAGCCACGCCAGCACCGGCACGATGAGCAGGTCAAAATCACCGGTAAAGTCGGTCACAATGACATTGAGCGTGTAACGCTTTTCGAATGACAACGACGCCGCCAGTGTGGAGGCAATACTCCCGTTATCCACGAATATCCGCAGCATATCGGGGTTAGTTTTCAGCACCGTGACGGCATCAGTCAGCGCCCTGCGCAGGCTGTCGGGTTTGAGCATCGTTTTCGTCCTGACAGTGTTTAATCATTTTTACCTGGCTGGCACAGCGTGCCAGCGCGTTCTCAAGCTGCCGGATATCGGCACTTAAATCGCCGTTCGTCTCCGGGTCACTGCCCGGCATCGGGCAAAGGCTCACTTTCGGGCAGGCGTTGTGGACAATCACTGGCGTCAGTGCAGGCCGGACGCTGGTGCAACCGGCGCACAGCATCAGGCAGGTCAGCGCCGTACCAGCGGCGAAAATCTTCGTTTTCATTAAGTAACCTCGTGATGGTTTTCTCGCGCTGTGCTTCACGCTTCGCGGCGTTTTCCAGTTCCTGACGCAGTGCCACCTGCGCCAGCTCGTTTTTGTCTGCCCTGGTGAGGGCAACATGAAGCTGATTTTTCAGCATGGTGATGGTCGTCTGCTGCCCGTTGGCGACGTTGCTCGCCCTGTCCAGTGAAGTGCGCAGGCTGGCGTTTTCATGCTTCGCCAGAAACAGACCGGCCACCGCCAGTGATAACAACACAACCAGCACAATCATCAGCTTTGACATGGTTCCCGCCCCTCAAAACGCTGACGACAGGCCGTGCGTATCAGCCGGAAGAACACCGACGCCACGAGGTAAATCAGCGCGGTAAAAATCCACCCGGCAGCGACCAGCGAGATAAACGTCACCACCAGAGCCGCCGCCCGTCTGCGCCACGGCACCGGCTGCAAAAACAGCGACGCGACAATCTTCACGGCCAGCGATTCCGGCGGCAGCTCCCGTCCGTAGCGTTCCAGTACATACTCCGTGGCATACACGCCGACACCACCGGCAACCACACAGATAACCGTCGCCAGAATCGCCCAGGCAGCGACAAAACTGACGGCCACGCTCTGCGGGTAAATCAGGGACAGTGCCAGCATCAGCGCCAGCGACACGTTCAGCATCAGTGAAAGGGATAATTTCTTCATGGTGTTTACTCCGTTTAAGCCGGTACGCCGCCGGCGGTACGCCAGACGGTGACCAGTTTTTCCAGTGAATGCTCACGCTGACCGTAACCGGCACCCGGCAGGGACGCCCAGATATTGCGACAGCGTGAAATGGCGCGCTCAATGCGTCCCGCCCGGATGTCATCCAGTGCACCGCGTTCGCGGATCAACTGAATGGCAAGTCTGTCCTGTGACAACGGACTGAAATCCGGCAGGGCAAGCTGTTTGCGGTAGTGCGGCCAGAACAGGTAAAGCTGCTGATAGCGACCGGAGGCCGTGGATTTTTCACCGCGACGGTTAAACACCTTCGCCGGTCGGCCATGCGCGAACGGGTGGTCACTGTAGTCGGTGAAAATTTCCGGCTTCCCGTCCAGTCCGGTGACTATCACGTCATAGCCCCGGTTTTTCGTCAGCGGATGATTCGCCGTCCCTTCGGACACGGCCAGCATGTCGAGAAAGGCGGCGATATTCTGATGCGTGTTAATTACCGGCATTACGGTTTCCCCCTGCCCTTAAAGCGGCGCTGAATGGCAATCTCAATCACCTGATAACCGGCGATACCCAGCATGGAGCCGATGCCGCACACCGCAGGCAGTGACAGGTCAGGAAACTGCACCAGAACAACACCGGCAACCATCGAGACAAAACCACCGAGCAACATGCGCCCGATAAACAGACGCGGGGTGATGAGTTCACCACCGGCAAGCACCTTGCCGACAACAATCAGCACCCCAATCATGAAAAGCGACAGGACGCTTTTTTCTTCTGCTGTCATGCGTTACTCCCACAGATTGACAGTTTCAGCCACGGGCGCGGTCTGAACGTCGGGCAGTTCGACGGCGGTGCCGTGTGGCAGCACCGCACCCAGTTCAGACAGTCCCGGATTTGCGGCGAGCACGGTCTCAACCACGCCCTCAGTGCGCCCGTAATACCGGACACAAATGGCGTCGAGCGTGTCGCCCTGTAGCGCAAAGGTCTTCATCAGATTTGACTCACGATGCAGCGCGGCTTGTCCTGGATACGCGCCACCGCCCAGCGCATATCCCGCCACAGCTCATCAATGGTGCTGTCTATGCTGTCGGCCTTTTTGTCGCCTTTCGCACTGGCATCCACGCCGCGATAACGCTCATAAAGCGACGCGGTCGCCATCGCACACACGGCGCGCTCGTAGTAAAAAACTTTGATGCTTTCACCGTCGATGTCGTCCGCCGGGACGTCCGCCAGACGCGTAAAACCGGCGGCAATTTTCTGTTCGCGGTACTCGTACAGCTCCGCATTCGTCTCCGCCATGCCTGACTTGATGGCCTCACGCAGACGGGCGGGGGCGACGGTCTGCTCAAGGCGCATACGTTCCCGGACGCGCTTCGGGTCGATATCGGGAAAAAAGAACGTGTTTTTAATCACCGGCTCGTCGCCTGCCGGTTGCGGGATGACCACCGTACCCTCACCAGACACGGGAGCCTCCTTTCGCGGAATAATCAGCGTCATCATGACTACCTCTGAAAAGTCGGGCGGTGGACGCCGGTACAGTGTCAGGTGATTCACCCTCACTGACCGGCGTGCCGCCCTGGCGCGGGGCGCATTCGGTTGTTAACTGGCTTTCTTTTTCGGGCGTCCACGTTTTGCCGGTGTCGCACTCCGGGTCTTACGCGGGGCGCGGGTGACCGCTTTTGGCTCCGGCTTCGGTTTCAGCTCCCGCTCCAGTCGTTCAATCTCTTTTTTGACGCCTGCCTGACAGTCGAGCTGTGTCGCACGTTGCAGGTGAGCCAGCGCACCGGCGGCATCACCAGCGTCACGCAGAAACAGACCGGTGATTTTGTGCAGCTTTGCGCGCACTTCATCAGGCATGTCAGCCGTGGCGGTCAGTTCAAGGGTCTCCGTCAGCAGGCGGGGATCCACAGACTCACCGGCAGCGTGAGCGCGCATGGCCGCAAGCGCCACCTCCTCGGTGAACATGTACGGCGGGGTACGGCGGTGTTTACCCGGCATGGTCAGACCGTACTTCAGGGCATAACGGGCAATCTCCAGCGCACCGGCAATATCGCCGGTATCCAGACGCCACAGCATGACCGTCATCAGAATGTCATCCTGTGCACCTTTGCCCTGCTCCAGCACGCCGTTCACCCACGGCAACCAGAACGGCAGCAGTTCGCGTTTTTTCGCGGCCTTCAGCTCTTTTGAATAAATCGCTTTCAGTGTGCGCTGGTCTGCGGCCAGCTTGACCAGCATCTGCTCATAGACAGTTGCATGTCGCAGCGGGGCGGCTTCCCGCTGCGCGGTCATCGCTGCCGAGACCCGCATCATGTGGCGCTGTGCGGGACTCGTCATCGGTTACGCTCCCGGCTCTGCGGTCGCCTTAGCCGGTGTGGAGAAATCACCGACCTTAATTTTTTCCACCAGACAACCGGCGGCGTAGTCTTCCACCACGTAATCAATGTTCATTGACTCGTAGTTCTCCACGCGGTCGAGTTTCGGGTTTTCCACAATCACGCGGCGATGGCTGTCATCCATGTAGTAGATGGACAGGTTTTCCAGCTTCGTGATGAGCATCACATCCGCCGGGAAGTACGGGACGCGTACCGCCGGCAGGTTACCGATGCGTTTCTGGCTGATGATGACGTCAGCGGCCAGCATTTCGCTGTTGTCCTGCTCCTTGTTAACGATGGGGAAATACTTGTCCGCCAGTAGCTGACGCCCCACAATCACCACAAGGTCAGGGTCTTCCTGATACCACGGCTCAATCAGGTTGTTGGTCGCATCCATCACCAGTGCATCAAGGCTGGCATAATCACCGCCCTTACCCACGCGGATGACCTCAGAGGTGGTGTGCCCTTCCTCGTCAGTGACCTTGCTCATCACGCGCGCCGGGGCTTCATTGCGGTATTTCTGCAGCCAGCCGACCGCCACATCCTGCAGCATCGGATTGCTGCTGCGGTCAGAGGTTTCGGCACGCTTCACGCCGTTAAAACCGGCCATGATGAAATCAAGGGACTGGCGTTTGATAATGGCGTTACGGATACGGAGCTGGAAATCCTGATAACGCGCCCACAGGTCCAGCGTTTTGTAGCGGATATAAAAATCGAAGTTAATCTGGTCGCATTCGTACTTGTTTGACGCCAGCTTCGAGAAGTCCTTCGGCTGACGCTCGGTGCCACCGGCGGTGTCGGTGGTGCTGGCGATGGAGCCGGTGACACCGATGCCAATTTTTTCCCCTTTCATTTCGCTGACCGGCACAATGTTGATGCGGGTCAGAAAGTCAGAGGACTCCTGCATGGTGTTCATCAGGGTCTGGGTGACCGACGGTTCAACGGTGAATTTTTTCGACACATCACCGGCGTCGATGCCGTTCAGTTCGGCAACACGGGACAGGTAGGCATTAAATTTAAAGCGGGTTTCCTGGCGCATAGTTTTTCCTGAAATTAAGGGTTAATCGTGAAGGTTTTCCCGGACTGACTGACGCCGGTCAGCAGTTCGTCATCAGGGCGTCACCGCCACCGCCGGTGGCTTTGCTGCGGCGCTGCTGGGTCAGACTTTCGGTGTGGTCGAGACTGTTTTTCAGGCGGGTGAATGCCTGACTGGTTTCATCCGCCCTGTCAGTCACATCCTGCTTAAGTGCGGAAAAGGCGGTTTCCATCTCAGCAAGGCGCTGCTCAGTGGCGCTCAGTTTTTCCTGCACATGCTCAGCGACAGCGGTCACCGCTTCATGCACGTCATTCAGACGGGCGTCATCGCTGGCCTGTTTGCGGCCAAAAATGGATTTCACCTTTTCGGTCAGGGCGGTGAACACGGTTTCAGGCAGGTCTTCAAATTCCAGCTCAACAGGCGTTGCCACTGAAATCAGGTTTTCAGGGCTTAATTTGAAGCGGTTCAGAGGGTTGTGTTTTGCCGTGCGGCAGAATTCCAGGTATTCCGTGCCGAGGCTTGCCGGGTCATCGGTGACGGCCAGACCCACCAGATAACATTTGCCGGTGTTGGCAAAGTTCGGCTGAATTTCCATTGAGGTATAGACCTTCTGCGCGGCCTTGTTCATCGCGATAAGGTCATCGGTCGGGGTGATTTTCGCAAACAGCGCCCATTTGCCTTTCAGCGCCGAATCATCGTCAATCTTTTCGGCCTTCAGTTCGGCCACATCGCCATAACGCTTAAAAATACCGTCAGGCAGGATGCCGCGCAGATGTTCCAGGTTAATGCGGCAACCATAGACTCGCGGGTCAAAGGTTTCGGCCATTTCCTGAATATCCTGCGCACTGATGACACGCCCGTCACAGGTGTCACCCTCAACGCCGATACGAAAGAATTTTGAGACTTTTTTTGCCATTGTCAGGAGTCCTGAATAGTGATTAGAGGAGTCACATGTCGGCATCAGTTTCCCGACGATGCGCATCCTCCGCCATCAGTCCCGGATGGCTTATCACTGACACAACAGCACCTTAGCGAATCGCGGGGCGCGACTCAGTAGCCTTGCCGTGTATTCATCACGGCGAGGTATTCATGACCATCACCACAGACACCACTCTTTTACACGACCCGCGTCGTCAGGCGGCGCTGCTGTACTGGCAGGGGTTTTCCGTGCCGCAGATTGCCGCCATGTTGCAGATGAAACGCCCGACGGTGCAGAGCTGGAAACAGCGCGACGGCTGGGACAGTGTTGCCCCCATCAGCCGTGTCGAAATGAGCCTGGAAGCGCGGCTGACCCAGCTCATCATCAAACCGCAGAAAACCGGCGGTGATTTCAAGGAAATTGACCTGCTGGGACGCCAGATTGAACGACTGGCACGGGTAAACCGTTACAGTCAGACCGGCAACGAGGCAGACCTTAATCCGAACGTCGCTAACCGCAACAAAGGCGGGCGGCGCAAACCGAAAAAGAATTTTTTCAGTGACGAGGCCATCGAAAAGCTGGAGCAGATTTTCTTTGAGCAGTCTTTCGACTATCAGTTGCACTGGTATCGCGCCGGGCTTGAGCACCGCATCCGCGATATCCTGAAATCCCGCCAGATTGGCGCGACGTTTTATTTTTCCCGCGAGGCGCTGCTGCGCGCCCTGAAAACAGGTCATAACCAGATTTTTCTGTCGGCCAGTAAAACGCAGGCGTATGTGTTCCGCGAATACATCATCGCCTTTGCCCGTCTGGTTGACGTTGACCTGACCGGTGACCCGATTGTCCTGGGCAATAACGGCGCAAAACTGATTTTTCTCGGCACCAATTCCAACACCGCACAGAGCCATAACGGCGACCTGTACGTCGATGAGATTTTCTGGATCCCGAATTTTCAGGTACTGCGTAAGGTGGCATCAGGTATGGCCTCACAGAGTCACCTGCGATCGACCTATTTCTCCACCCCGTCCACGCTGGCGCACGACGCCTACCCGTTCTGGTCGGGTGAACTGTTCAACCGGGGACGCGCCAGCGCCGCCGAACGCGTGGAAATCGACGTCAGTCATAACGCCCTTGCCGGTGGGCTTCTCTGTGCGGACGGCCAGTGGCGACAGATTGTCACCATTGAGGACGCCCTGAAAGGTGGCTGCACGCTGTTCGACATTGAGCAGCTCAAACGCGAAAACAGCGCCGACGATTTTAAAAACCTGTTCATGTGTGAATTTGTTGACGACAAGGCGTCGGTGTTCCCGTTCGAGGAGCTGCAACGCTGCATGGTCGACACGCTGGAAGAATGGGAAGACTATGCACCCTTTGCCGCCAATCCGTTCGGCTCCCGCCCGGTATGGATTGGTTACGACCCGTCACACCGTGGCGACAGCGCCGGATGCGTGGTGCTGGCACCGCCGGTGGTGGCCGGTGGCAAATTCAGAATACTTGAGCGTCACCAGTGGAAAGGCATGGACTTTGCCACTCAGGCTGAATCCATCCGCAAACTCACCGAAAAATACAACGTCGAATACATCGGGATTGATGCCACCGGCCTCGGTGTCGGTGTGTTCCAGCTCGTGCGCTCGTTCTATCCCGCCGCTCGCGATATCCGCTACACGCCGGAAATGAAAACCGCAATGGTGCTCAAGGCAAAAGACGTTATCCGCCGTGGCTGTCTGGAATATGACGTCAGCGCCACCGACATCACCAGCTCGTTTATGGCTATCCGCAAGACCATGACCAGCAGCGGACGCAGCGCCACCTATGAGGCCAGCCGCAGCGAGGAAGCCAGCCACGCCGACCTCGCCTGGGCGACCATGCACGCCCTGTTAAATGAGCCACTCACCGCCGGTATCAGCACCCCGCTGACATCCACCATTCTGGAGTTTTACTGATGAGCAAGAAAAAAGGGAAAACACCGCAACCTGCGGCAAAAAAAATGACCGCCAGCGCCCCGAAAATGGAGGCATTCACCTTTGGTGAGCCGGTGCCGGTACTCGACCGCCGTGACATTCTGGATTACGTCGAGTGCATCAGTAACGGCAGATGGTATGAGCCGCCGGTCAGCTTTACCGGTCTGGCAAAAAGCCTGCGTGCTGCCGTGCATCACAGCTCCCCGATTTACGTCAAACGTAATATTCTGGCCTCGACATTTATCCCGCATCCGTGGCTTTCCCAGCAGGATTTCAGCCGCTTTGTGCTGGATTTTCTGGTGTTCGGTAATGCGTTTCTGGAAAAGCGTTACAGCACCACCGGTAAGGTCATCAGACTGGAAACCTCACCGGCAAAATATACCCGCCGTGGCGTGGAGGAGGATGTTTACTGGTGGGTGCCGTCCTTCAACGAGCCGACACCTTTCGCGCCCGGCTCCGTGTTTCACCTGCTGGAGCCGGATATTAATCAGGAGCTGTACGGCCTGCCGGAATATCTCAGCGCCCTTAACTCTGCCTGGCTGAATGAGTCGGCCACGCTGTTCCGCCGCAAGTATTACGAAAATGGCGCACATGCCGGATACATCATGTACGTCACCGATGCCGTGCAGGATCGCAACGATATCGAAATGCTTCGCGAAAACATGGTTAAGTCGAAAGGCCGCAATAACTTTAAAAATCTGTTTCTCTATGCCCCGCAGGGGAAAGCCGACGGCATTAAAATTATCCCCCTCAGTGAAGTGGCGACGAAGGACGATTTTTTTAATATCAAAAAAGCCAGCGCCGCTGACCTGCTGGACGCGCACCGCATCCCCTTTCAGTTGATGGGCGGCAAGCCGGAGAACGTCGGGTCGCTGGGTGATATTGAGAAAGTGGCAAAGGTCTTTGTCCGCAATGAGCTTATCCCGCTACAGGACAGGATCCGCGAGATAAACGGCTGGCTCGGTCAGGAGGTCATCCGCTTTAAAAACTACTCACTGGACACTGACAACGGCTGAACAGCGCCGCCTGCGGGCGGCTTTTTTACATCCCGTCATCACGCCCTCACACGCTCACCACCGCACAAAACACCCCGCAGACACACAACGCCTCAACGGGCAGACTAAGCGCCGTCACGACGCGCTGAGACGCTAAAAAAATACAATCAGCACCACCGTCAGCGCGCAGTGCTTTCCCCGCCTCGCCCGCCCGCTTCGTGGGGCGGTTTTAATGCAGGTGTAAATTCAGTCTAAATACATACCTGTCGGGTCATCAAGCTTGTGCGCTCACTCAATAAAACACATGCAAATAAATGCATATAGACATGCGCTACCAACTTGCACTAGCCATGTACATCAGGTAATTAACAACGTAATTCTGTACAATTAGCCCATTCTTCAGAAAAAACAGCATCTGAAGATTTTGGCCCTGGCCTTGCTTGATTAATTGAAATTCTTACAGGCAAATTAAATGCAGAACCAAATGCAACAGCATCACCTCTTGGTAAACCTGATATTTGTTTTAAGATTTGTTCATTACCGCTTTCCATTGCATATCTGAGTGCCTGTAAATCTCTTTCATTAGTCAAACGTAACGAAAACCAGTTTGAACACATTGCCAAAACAGTAGGAGAAAGCTCTGAGGGTCGCTGAGTACTGACAATTAAAGAGCATTTGAATTTCCTACCTTCTTTAGCAAGTCGTTCATATGCTTTAATCTGTGAGTCAATTTCAGCATAAGGGTCACGCAGGTAATGATGCGCTTCTTCCAACAAAAGTACCGTAGGATACGAACGTTCCTGCCCACGTCTAAATAGTATCTCAGCAAACATCTCCAACAATGCACTAAGTAACATTGGAGCATGATCTTGTGCCAAATTTTTCATATTAACTATATGAACATTCCAATCATTTTCTTGTCCTTTTTCCTTACCAAAGAAGTAATCAACTTCATCACTCATAGCTTTATCCCAATGCGTTCCACCATCTGCTAGTTCACCCCCTCCATTTAAATTAACAATAGATTTAAATCTTATATCCTCTGCAAGTTGTTGTATGATTTTTACCAATGGCAACACGTTACTAAAACCAAACGCGTCACGTTTACTTCCATTAGAACGGTCAGCAGCTACACATCCAAATTCAGCAACCAAAGTCGCTAAACTTTTAAACGGTGGCCATACATTCGTTCTTTTAAGACGTCTACGCCTTAATAAATCCAACCACTCAGCCAATTTACTTTGATTTGTGTCACGACAATCATCATACAAAAGAAAAGTTTCACCATCATCTTTTTCCAAGTAAATATTACGGCCTTTAAAATGAGTCCGATTAATTGCACTTAATGCATTTCTTAATGCGGGCAATTGTGTTTTATCACTTGGTCTTAATAATTTAATTAACCCAGCAAAACCTAATGCCTGATATGGTATCTTTTTATAACAATAATACTCTTCACTATATAGCTCACCCTTTTGCTGATTTTTTTCCAAACTATCAACATTTGGGGATTCCCCTAGAATAGTGTGCTTTACATTTGGAATACCTGTAAAAGCTTGCGCGTATTCACCATTTATGTCAAAAATAACTATTCTTGAGTTAGGGTATTTTTCAGAAACCTTCCTCGTTAACAAAGCATTGAAATTTGATTTACCATATCCTGTACTACCAAGAACGGCTAAGTGTCGCGACAATAATTTATCAACACTTGCAAATATCTTAACGGTTTTAGTTCGAGAATCCACACCTAATTCAACCGCTTTTGGGAGTTCTTCTTTATCAATACTATAAATGATGTTCAAAAAATCTGAAGTCAAAGGAACAGCAGAAGAACCCAATGCAGGTAAGCGCCAATCTTCTGATATAAAAACATAACCATTTAACTCCCTTTTCACAAAGCCAATTGCATAGGCGATAATTTGTCTTAGAGGTATATCAGCTAAATCAGATGTGCCTACATTTGCCTTATGCGCTTTATCCGCTTCAACAAATGCCATATCTGTCACTCTTGCGACAACTAATATATTACCTGCATCGAACCCAATAAGATCTCCTGGTTGCGTTACTGAGCTCACCCCCTTTCTATGCGATGCTAATCTGCCTTGCAACCCCTCATGCAGGTTTATCCTAATTCTTTCCCCTTCTAATCCTACAACGTATCCAATAGCCGAGATTTCAGTAAGTTTAAAAAGGGACATTACCTTCTCCTTTAGAAAGATTAGCAATTGCTTCAACCAACTCATCAACAATATTATCTCGTGGAAAGAGCACAGGGTATGGTAGATGTTCTACGAAACTATTAAAATATGCCTTGCTTCCGCCCCCAACTACAGTTCCTTGATTGAAAGCCATGTTTTTTAAAGTAACAATAGCTTTCTCAGCTTCCGAACCGCCACCCTTACTTACTTTGGTAATTGCTTCTTCCAATTCAGGATAATATATAACAACATGGAAAGATGGATTCAGTAACGCGCCTAATATTATTCTATTTATATGATAATCACCGAAACCAAACCCATTTATGAACAACGCTGTTTGAGGTTTCGAAATAAACTCCCCAAAACGTCTAAACATCTCTCCATAAACGAAGCCGATTGTATGGCTATATTTATTCGCCCCTGGATAAATCAAATGTTGACCGCGATAAAAGTCATCTTTATTGATTATGTCATTAATATATTCATCATATGCTTGAGATGCACTAACTTCGTTAACAGTCAAGCTATCATTTTGATACCACGTAAGTGAGCCATGTAATTTATAGAGATACGCATGATAATGTCCGAATCTTGCTTCGCCCTTCGCATTTACATTTCTGAAAGCCAAATCAAAATTCTGGGGATAAAACTGCCGTGTATGTAGCCCAGAAAAACCATTAAACAACTGTATTCCTAAATCTTCTGCAGCCCACTCTAAGGCCAAATCATAATTTGTTGTAAAAATTGCCGGAGCCGACTGACCGGGCTGTCTATTTGAAATTAATTTTGAAATTAACTCTTTGTGATATTTAAACGCATCTTTTTTACCCTGATTTTTCTCTCTAAACTGTTCTCCTGTTAATAATGCAGCCTTCGTAACCTCTTTATATAATGAACTTAATATCTTCCTGAATTCCTCCTCTTCATCTTCACATCGTCTAGTTTTAGCTACAGAAAGAAATTTAGTTGCTTCATCTATCAAAAGTTCAACATTGACCAAATTGTTATCAGAATCAATTTGCGAAACCAGAAGATATTTATCAATAAGTGCTCCCAAAAGCTCAGGGTAGTTTTGCTTAAACGATTCCCATACATCTTTCATCGTTTTCCCACCACAACCGACAGAAGCACCAGCACCTAACAGAACGCCAACATTATCTAATTGACACAAGGAATAAACGTGAGAACGAAAATCATCCTCATTTAACTTGTTACCACCTTGATAAATCGACATAAACATCCTTTTACAAATTTTAAAATTAGCTAAGTTACTACATTAAAAATCAAATATTAGAAAAAGTCATTACTCATAATCACACAATAGATTCATAGGGTTAGCATAGTCACAATAGCTATCATTGTTGATTATCAGCATCCTGTACATTGAAAATCGCGGTTGACTCGCCAACTATGCCTGCTCGTGTGTCTCCTTTGTTTGTACATTTACGTGATGCTTCTATTTTCAATGCCAGATTAAGCACTTTCAAGACCTCCGGGTCATTCCATTCGATAACACCGTCATCTACCAGATTAAGCACTGCTGCGGCGTGCTCAGAAGGTGTGGGAGCCGGTAACGAAGTATCGCCACAGGTGAGCTTTCCACAGTTATTGACAGGACTCCGAGGCGCGGCGATGCCGCTTTTTAAAGTCAAAGGCTCAACGACCGGAACTTTCGGCACAATGCGCCAGTCCGTCGTTCTGGTGATATGAATATGACGCGCGCCGAGATGCGGCGCGTAAATGCCGACCACTCTCTCGACTTCTTCCTCGTACTCGTTAACGTCATCCGACGGGCTACGGGCGACCCTGACAGTCTGACAATCGCGCGGGACATTTGCCCCACCCTGCGCGCTGATATACAGCGCAAAATCGCCACTGTCTGCGGCAGCGCGTGCAGCCTCGACGCGTTCGTCAAACTCATCAGCAATGCTGACGCCGCGAGGCAATTTGCGTAGTTCACGGTAAGCCCCCATTGTCGGCAGGCCAACCGTTTTAAATTGCGGAATGCGCCACGTTGACGCCCATGCGGTAACAGCCGCGGCAGTATCTTTCAGCGGTCTGCCGGTATCGTTATCGAGCTGCCCATCCAGTGCATAGCCGTCGATATTTTTTGAGATGTATTTCGCGATATACCCCGCAGCACCGCCCCGATTAAGATGTTTTGCCTGAAAACGGTTTCGCGCGGCTCCTCTTTCGTCGCCATCCTCTTTGAGCGCATAACGACGCATGATTTCAATAATCTGGTTACGCTGGCGTGGATTACAAAAAAGCATCATATGCCAGTGCGGCGTTCCGTCGTGGTGTGGCTCGACGACACGCAAACCGTAGACCTGTAAATCATTATCCTTGAATGCCGTGCGCATCAGGCTCCAGATGCGGCAGAGATAACGCTGCGCATCCTTTGGATTAAATGCCTCATCGTTCCAGCCGTGATTAAGCTGAACGGTTTTACTTTCGCCTTTTCCGACCTGACGTGTCGGGTGATACTTTGACGGCGCGGTAAGCGTGATAAACATCCCCACATCACCCTCTGCGGCGGCGTAACGCTCAATACCGGCAATGGTGTTCATCAGCTCCATCCGGCGAATTTCAGGATTAGAAATACTGCCCATCACCTTACTGATAAGGTCGATGCGCTCGCCTGTTTCCCTGTTTTCAAGGTCACACGATTTAAGAAATTCCAGATTTGCCTGGCGGCGCGCACGCACATCACGAATGGCATGTTTACTGGCATAAGGAGAACGGTCTTTATTGACCTCCCCGACAGCAATCAGTAACGCCTCATGCCAGCGCATACGCTGGCCTTTAAGCTGATGAATCCACCACTCATCGTTAAACAGGCGGGCAATGGCAGAATATGCCTGCCTCGTGGTCATCTGTCCTTTACGGTATTTTTTCCAGTAGAGCGGGGAAATATTGAAAGCACGTGCAGCGCCAGCAACATGACCATACAGGTGAGCCTGCGCCTCATCCGTAAACAGCGATTCTTTTTCGCCATGCGCATCCACCCAGGCATCGCAGAGTTCCTCATACATCATGAAAAGCTGCGATGAGATACGGGCGGCAAATTTTTTCAGCTCCTTGTCATTCATTCCCGGCAGGCGCGCATAGTGGTCACGCTCTGCCAGAAACAGTAACGACGCGTCGGTGTTCATTTCATGGCGCTGATTCACGCGCTCAATGCGCGGCCATAAACGACGCTGAAAAGTGGATGTGAGGAAATAAAACCCGTGCACCGGGCTTTTATTGCGCCGGATGTAGTCATAGCGTGAAGTAAACAGCGAGCGCAAAAAGTAAGGCAGGCGGTTAATCGTGGATAAAACACCTTGCACCTGACGCATCTCGTCACGTGTAAGGGGTCTTTCGCGCCCGACAGCCTCGCGTGGCGCGTTCCATGCATAAGCACCGGTAAACGCCTTACCGGTGCCTGCGGCAAATGCTGACGGAGGGACAAAACGCCCGGAGGCTTTAACGGCCATATGAGCCAAAAGCCTCTGAACAACGCTTGCTGAGTTGCTCAACCTGCGCGTTTAAATCAGCAAAAGACTTTGCGCTTCCGGTCAGAATATCGTGATGCATCAGGCCGGAAACGAGCTGGCTTAATTTCGGGTAATAACCAACCACCGCCAGCCATTCCTGACCGGCGTTTTTACCGCTTTCCGCTCTCTTTTTCTCGTGGAGAATAAACTGAAAGCTGTCACTGGTAACGACATAACGTTCGCCAATTTCGATACGAATACTCATGCCATTCTCCGGTAATGTTTGTTTTTTGCTTCAAAGACTGACTGACAGGAAACACAACGCGTGGCTGACGGATAAGCCGCACGACGGGCAGCAGGTATTGGCGCGTCACACTCTTCGCAAACCAGCGCAGAAGCACCGCAATGTTTTACCCTTGCCGCGTTAATCTGGCGCTCCAGTAATTCAGCCTGTTGTTCCTGAATAAAATCTACGTTGTCCGGCATTACCAGCTCCTTTTGTCGTTCAGCTTCTTAAATTCATCAGCGCAATAGCTGGCGATTTCTGTCGTTAATTTTGTCAGTTCATCCACTGAGGAAATTTGCTTGTGGAACACAGCGCGTTTAACAAGTAAATTGACCACATCAGACAGGAGGTTTAATTCATTCTGATAAATCGCGATAACAGATTCAGTTATGTCGCGTTTTTCTTTATCAAGACAAAGTTGAATAAGAGACAAATCGCCATTTTTCATAACGGCGATTTTTAAGGCGTTATTCAGTAATACAACTGAATGAGAACAGGACATCAAAGCACCTCCCCGCGAGACAATCCGATATTGTGAAATTTTTCCGACTCCTGACTGAGCAGCTCGACTATCTCCACGCGGGATAACTCCGCCTTTGTGATGTGGCGAATCATGGCGTCAAGATGAGAAGAAAAGCGCGTCGCTGCATCGGCCTGTGCTTCGGTTCTGGCCTGTTGCAGCAGTAATGCGTATTTACCGCACTGATTTTCAGAAACTGTATGCATGACTTTCTCCAGGCAAAAAGAAGCCCCGCACAATTAAGTGCGTTAAAAACTCTGGTTAATTACTTAATGCAGATATTGCTCTGGTTTTACCGACGTCAGAATTGTCGGTGCATACTCAAACAGGCTGAATAATTCACGTAATGCACGGAATAAAGCATCACGCCAGTAACATGATTCTTCATTAATGCGCCAGTACGGCTGATTGAATTCTTTTTCTGTCAATCCCGCATGCATAAATAAAGTACGACGCTGACTGACTGTTAAAAAACTAATATATGCATACTCACTTGCGCCAACCTGACGGCGTTTTGAGAATGCCCCACGCAATTCATCAATTGCACAAACCAGCCGTTCACGTTCGACGTCGTTCATTTCTTCAAAACGCATCGTTGCGTGACGTTGTTTTAACTGCGCATGAAAGCAAACCGTTAACCGTTCGCGTTCCATCATCTGATTATAATAATCGCATGTCTCCTGCCAGCGAGGGACGGCCAGATGCTTACCAATTATCCGGCGCATAGCTGCTGGCTGTTTTTCAACGAGATTGAGCGTCATCACTGTCATTTCCATACCCTCCGGCTTTTCAGAAAGGTCAGAGCCTTTTTTAACGGACTCTGTTTTTTGGTGCGGATAATGATTCCCTTACGCCCCTTACCGTGGGTGATGTTGAAGTCAATCGCCCTGGGGCTTTCATTACGCAATAGCTGAGCAATACAACGAGGCTCGTTCATCCTTTCCACCTTAAGCCGCACGGCCATGTCTTGATTTGCTGTAACTAATGCGATTTTTCCAGTCATGCCATTCTGTCGGAGCTTCATCAACTAGTTGGGCTGCGTACCTGTCCCACTCACGGCGATTAATCCATAACA
>OGDD01001100.1_pt1 | contig 22489 bp, 21 predicted proteins | sample 1570301 | NCBI WGS metagenome assembly OGDD01 (sample SAMEA2581971, study PRJEB24529) | metagenome | biome: Human gut stool | place: China | collected 2011 | reverse complement strand
TCGGTTCAAGAATAGATACAGAAGAAATAGAAAAAGAGATTGAAGGACTGGAAAAGCAGCACAGGCAGCTGACCGGAGCAAAAGCAAGACTTGGACAGCAGATGGACAGTCTGGATATCATGGATAAATTTTATGAGAAGAAATATCAGGATATGGAGACAAGGTTATACCGTTTGTATGATGAGATTGAAGGCGTGGAGAACAGTATAGAAGAAGTCAAGAACCGCCTGCTGAATATCCGGCAACAGAAAATATCAGAAGAAAACGTCTATCAATTCCTTTTATATTTTGATAAACTATATGATAAGTTCACCGACCTGGAGAAGAAAGAATTTCTTAACAGTTTTGTGGAACAGGTGGACATTTACGAGCAGGAGCAGCCAGATGGCAGATTCCTGAAGCACATAAAGTTCCGTTTTCCAGTGTATTTTGGAGACAGGGAAATACAGGAACTTTGTTGGGACAATGAAAGTACCGTTGAGACAGTCGTCTTGCTTTCCAAGTGAATGGTCGATACAAGAAAAGTGAAGGTGGACTTCTCCCTGGAGGATATGGATTTATCTGAATTTAAGGGGCGCTAAAGGTCCGGGGAACCTTTGTCTGGCACGGACCGAAGCGGAGCGGAGACAAGCAACTTATGAGCAGATAAAGGCATATGTACTGCAACAGACAGGACTTAAGGTTTCGTCATTATATATAGCACAGGAGAGGAAAACAGGGTAGCTGATGTGGAACATATTCCGTGAGTGGAGCGGGAGCTGCAGTAATAAAGATGATTTATATAATTTTAACTTTAGTTTCAGGAATTTTGCTGTCAGGAGTATGGTTTGGGCTTAATTTTCTGATACAGATATGTGTGGAAAAGTCAAAAGTAAAATTTTTGGAACGCTATAGTGTAATAGCTGCATCTGTGATACCATTAGTTTTCATCTTAAAATACAACAGACTGAAATTATCATAGTCTTGCTGATTGGAAAAACTGGATGATTCTGGCTGTTACAGTATTATTGTCAGCCATTGTCATTTCCATAAATCAGGTTGCGGAAATCCCACGCGGAAAAGAATTATTGCTTTATGCGTTAGATGGTGTCTGTATGGAAATCCCGCAGCGTATGATGATGCAGACATTTAGCGGTGTTCTTTTCATGCACTGGGGATTAGATTTGTATTTGTCCATACCGGTTACAGCGTTTGCCTGGTGTATCAGCATCTGTATACAATGTCTGATCTGCAAATTAAAATTTGACCGGAAAATAGTAATAGAGATAGCGGCATCCTTTCTGTTTTCTATGGGAGCCGGATTACTATTATTAAAAAGCGGATTTATTGGACTACCTATGGCAGGACATTTTTTAGAACGTATTTTGAGTACGATTATCCGTAAAATCCGAAGATAAAAGAAAGGAAGAAAGTCCATGACAACCAGACAGGAAGCATTATCTTTTGGCATGACATTTAAAGATGTCTATCAGGACACACCGTTCCACGATCCAAACTGGATTCTGGTGCGGTATAAAAAGAACAAAAAGGCATTTCTCTGGACTTATGAGTACGAAGGACAGATGCGCATAAATATAAAAGTTGATCCGCAGTGGCGCGATTTCTGGCGGGAGGCATATGCAGCGGTGATTCCGGGATATCATCAGAACAAGGAACACTGGAATACCGTTATTCTGGATGGAAGCATACCGGATGAGGAAATCAGACGGATGATCGCAGAGAGTTATGATCTGATCTGCGGAAAAAAATAAATTCATTTGTAAAGAACAATCAAGAAGTGAGGCAATAGTGTGAAAAATAAGATTTTTCACACGCAAGATTTGTGCTTGCGCACAAACTTGAGATGCGCAGAAAGCTGCGCAAGAATGGAGATTTTTATGTCAGCAAAAGATACAATGGAAAATAAAATCACAGAGGGAGTCATCTGGAAACAGCTTTTATTATTCTTTTTCCCGATACTGGTGGGAACATTTTTCCAGCAGCTTTACAATACGGTGGACGCGGTGATCGTCGGGCGGTTTGTCGGAAAAGAGGCACTATCCTGCGTCAGCGGTTCGTCCGGTCAGATCATCAATCTGGTGGTCGGATTTTTTACCGGATTATCTGCCGGCGCAACAGTTATGATCTCCCAGCATTTTGGGGCAAAAAATGAGGAACAGCTGCATAAGGCACTGCACACGGCATATGCATTTGCAATCACAGGCGGTATCATTGCCGGAGTGATCGGTGTTGTTATGACACGTATGGTTTTAAAATGGATGAATACGCCGGAAAATCTGCTGCCTGACTCGACACTTTATGTGCGGATTTATTTTGCGGGACTCTTATTTATTTTTGTTTACAATATGGGAGCGGCAATCTTACGGGCAATCGGCGATTCGAAACGTCCGCTTTATTTTCTGATCATCTGCTGCATCGTCAATATTATTCTGGATCTGGTGCTGGTGCTTGGATTTAAAATGGGAGTCCTTGGCGTGGCAGTGGCAACACTGATCGCGCAGGGGATCAGCGCTGTGCTCGTCAGTGTGGCATTAATGTATCATACTGCCGGCTTAAAGTTAATTCCACGCGAAATCAGGATCCATAAAAGTGTGCTGAAAAATATGCTCGCCATCGGACTGCCGACCGGTATCGAGTCGAGCATGTACAGTATTTCAAACGTGATCGTGCAGGCTGCGTTAAACGGATTTGGCGTTGACACAATGGCGGCATGGGCTGCATTTGGCAAAATAGACAGCCTTTTCTGGATGATCAACAGTGCGTTTGGAATCGCTGCGACCACGTTCGTTGGTCAGAATTTTGGTGCCGGAAAAATGGACCGCGTCCGCAAAGGAACAAGGGAATGTCTTGGCATGGCACTTGTAACTGCGATTCTTCTGAGTGTGATCTTAATGTCGGCGGGAAGATTTTTATTTGGCATATTTACCACAGATGCGAATGTAGTGGAAATTGGTCTTAGCATGATGCAGATCATATCGCCGACCTATTTTCTGTTTGTGTTTATCGAAGTATATTCCGGCGCACTGCGCGCGCAGGGGCATGTGATCGTGACGACGGCAATGACGATGATCGGTATCTGTGTGCTGCGTGTCGTATGGGTCACCTGGATCGTACCGGATGGCACACTCTCACAGATCGTGGCATGTTACCCAATTACATGGCTGGTCAGCGCGGTGGGGATGATCATTTATTATCATTATAAGCAGAAAAAGATTCTGGAAAAATTTGCTGCAACACATGATTTATAAACAGAGAAACTGGAAGCAGTTTTTTATAGCCACATGGTTAAAAATAAGTTCAGGAAAAGAGGATATAAATGAAACAGTCAAAAAATGAAATTAATCTCGGCGAGGGAAGCGTCGGCAGACTTTTGCTGACCTTGGCGGTACCATCTGTGATCGCACAGCTCGTCAATCTTCTTTACAATCTGGTGGATCGTATTTATATCGGTCATATCCCGGAAAACGGGGGCGTGGCACTGACCGGTCTTGGACTCTGCTTCCCGATTCTGATGATTGTCACGGCATTTTCCGGTCTGATCGGGTATGGCGGGGCGCCGCGTGTTGCTATTTTCATGGGAAAAGGCAAAAATGATGAGGCGGAGGAGATACTCGGCAACTGTACCATGGCATTGATCGTGATCGCATTGATTTTAGTTGTGGTACTGCAGTTGGCAGCGGAGCCGCTTCTGATGCTGTTTGGTGCAAGTGACAATACGCTGCCGTATGCACTTTCTTATCTGAACATTTACGGAAAAGGGACTTTGTTTGTCATGCTTACGATGGGATTAAATTCCTTTATCAATACACAGGGATTTTCCAAAGTCGGTATGAAAACGGTTCTGATCGGGGCAGTCTGCAATATTATTTTAGATCCGGTCTTTATTTTCGCATTTGACATGGGTGTGCAGGGAGCCGCGCTTGCAACGGTGATCTCACAGGCAATTTCAGCGGTATGGGTCATCCTTTTTCTGACGGGCAAACAGACAAAGCTGAAAATAAAGACAAAGTATTTTAAGCCGAAAGCCTCCGTACTTTTGCCGGTATGTGCACTTGGGGTATCGCCTTTTATCATGAATGCGACGGAGAGCGCAATCAATATTGCATTTAACGCATCTTTATCACGCTACGGCGGTGATGTGGCGGTCGGAGCCATGACGATCTTAAGCAGTATTATGCAGCTTCAGTTTATGCCGGTGCAGGGAATTGCACAGGGAGCGCAGCCGATCATGAGTTTTAATTATGGAGCAAAAAAGATGGATCGTGTGAAAAAGGCATATCGTCTGCTTATGGTCTGCAGTTTTACATACACGATGATCTTCTGTCTGGCGGTGGAAATTGCACCTGGATTTTTTGTGCATCTGTTCAACAGCAGTTCCCAGGAATTATTTGAAATGACCAAATGGGCACTGCGCATCTATATGGCAGCGACCGGAGTATTCGGAATCCAGCTTGCGGTGCAGCAGGTATTCATGGCACTCGGACAGGCAAAAATCTCATTGTTTATTGCATGCCTGCGAAAGATTATCCTGCTGATTCCGCTGATTTATATCCTGCCGCATTTCTTTGCAGATAAAGTATTTGCCGTTTTTTTAGCAGAGCCGGTTTCGGATTTTATTTCGGTGACAGTTGCAGCCACATTGTTTTTCTTAAACATCAAAAAGATATTGAAAGAGGGAGAAGTGTGAGCGTATAAAAAAATCTGAAACTGAAAAAGGGCACGAAATACTGTCTGATGGATTCAAAAAATTATCTGACAGAGAAAGATACGTGGGTAACAAGGTCAAAGGTATACAAGTTTACGTCAAAATAAAATAACGCATAGGAAAAGAGAACTGTGGGAAAATAATCTCACGGTTCTTTTTTACTTGACAAGTGATGGTATCTTCCTGTATGATAAAAAACATAAAGGTTGTACACAATTAAATTTAAGGCAATGATTTTGAGATGGAGAGAAAAATGGAGAGAGCAGATATAGCAATTATTGGAACCGGACCTGGCGGTGTTTCTGCTGCGTTGACGGCAAATGTAAGAAATAAAAATATTTTGCTGATCGGGAAAAAGCAGATGAGCGACAAGGTCAGCAAGGCGCATCAGATCATGAACTATCCGGGACTCCCGGCGGTGACCGGAGCGGATATGGCGAAGGCGTTTGAAAAGCAGCTTGCCATGATGGAGATCGATATTACGGACAGCCGGATCGGCACAGTCTATGCGATGGGCGACTATTTTGCAATCCAGGCAGGCGGGGAAGTGCTTGAGGCAAAGAGTGTGATCTTAGCGTGCGGCGTTGTCTCAGGCAAAACACTTCCGGGCGAGGAAGAGATGTTAGGACGGGGTGTCAGCTACTGTGCGACCTGTGATGCATGCTTTTATAAAGGAAAGAAGGTTGCCGTCATCGGTTACGGAAAAGATGCGGAACACGAAGCGGACTTTCTTGCGGAAGTGGCAGCAGAGGTACTTTATTTTCCAATGTATCAGGATGTACCTGGCGTATCAGAGCAGGTAACGGTCATAAAAGAACGTCCGAAGGAGATCTTTGGTGAAAAGAAAGTCGGGGGACTTCGCACAGAGCAGGGTGAGTATCTTGTAGATGGTGTTTTTGTTTTGAGGGATGCCGTATCCCCGAAACAGCTTGTGCCGGGTCTGGAATTAGACGGAAATCATGTAAAGGTCAATCTGTCGATGGAGACAAATATTCCGGGACTTTTCGCCTGTGGAGATATTACGGGAACACCGTATCAGTATATCAAAGCAGCCGGACAGGGCAATGTTGCGGCATTATCCGCAGTGGCTTATCTGGATGCGAAAAAACGCGAAGCCGGGAAGCAGTAAAGAGGCAGCCCGCATGAACAGAAATGTGTGGGACTAAAACCGGAACGTATTTTACAGCAAATATATCACAAAAAACAGTGTGTCATGCGCAAAGAACTGCGCAGGAAAGGAAAATATTATGGTAAAGAAAATTACAAATAACGATTTAAATGAGGCAAAAAAAGGTGCAGCAGTTGTTGATTTTTCCGCAGTATGGTGCGGACCGTGCCAGATGTTAGCACCGGTGATGGAAGAATTATCCGAGGAACTCTCCGGCAAGGCAGAGTTTTACAACGCAGATTCCGATGAAAACATGGGACTTGCACAGGAGTACCGCATTGTCAGCATCCCGGCAGTCATCGTGTTAAAAGATGGCGTGGAAGTGGCAAGAACGGTTGGATTCCAGCCGAAAGACGCAATGCGCAGCTTTATCGAGGAACATCTGAATTAGAAAGAGCTGACTGTGAACTGGTACATCGTCTGGGAATAATCTGGATTGCAGAACGGTGTACCGGTAGAAATGAGGATTATCATGCCAGATAAATATGATGCATTAAAACTGGAAAACCAGTTGTGTTTTCCACTTTACGCCTGTTCCAAAGAGATCGTGCGCAAGTACAAGCCTTTTTTAGATGAGCTTGACCTGACATACACGCAGTATATCGCGATGATGGTGCTCTGGGAACACAGACAGATCAGCGTGAAAGATATGGGAGCACTTTTATATCTGGATTCCGGCACACTCACGCCTGTCCTGAAAAAGCTTGAGCAGAAAGGCTATCTTGTACGCGCAAGGGACAGTGAGGATGAGCGTGTGTTAAATGTGACGATCACAGAACTCGGCGAAAAGCTGAAAGAGGATGCCGTTCTGGTGCCAAAAAAAATGGGCTGCTGCGTGTGTCTGGAGAAAGAAGATGCTGATGAGTTGTACCGGCTGCTGCACAAAGTGCTGGGAGTGCTTGGAAAAGAATGAAAATAAATCATATTTCAAACATTTGACAAGTGTATCTGCAACAGAAAGTTAAAGTGATTTCTCCCCCTAATCCAGTTGCACCCCACCAAACCCCTATGGTAAAATTATCCTTATAAGATTGCCGGAAAACAGGCAGTCATTTATGAAGAGTAGAAACCACTGGGGGTTTTGTTATGGAACAGACAATGTTGATCGCAGTACTGATCGCGGCACTTGTGGGATTGTTTTTGTTTGACACGGTGCGTCTGCGGCGCATTCAGGTGCAGAGGGATGCAGCGAAAGAGGAAGTTGCAGAAGTAAAAACAGAGTTTTTGTCGCGCATCAGTCACGAGATCAAGACACCGATGAATGTGATCGTTGGTGCAACAGCGTTAGGACTTGAGGAGACAGAGCATCCGGAGCGGATGGAAGAATGTTTAAACCGTATCCGCGGTGCGAGTGAATTCCTGATGGGATTGTTGAATGATTTAGTGGACATGTCTAAGATTGAAAACGGAAAGTTTCATCTTCATCCAAAGCCGTATGCGTTTACAGAATTTTTAAATGAAGTGGAAAATATGATGGAGCCGATGTGTGAGCGCAAATGGATTCGTTTTCACATGCCGCACGAGGAGATCAATATCAATATGATGGTCGATCCGGTGCGGTTTTTCCAGATATTTTTTAATTTACTCTCCAATGCAGTGAAATTTACACCGGAGGGTGGAGAAGTTACATTCCGTATCTGCAATTATGCAACTCATAATGATCATTTCTGTGCAGATTATGTAGTGTCGGATAATGGAATGGGAATGAGCGAAGAGTTTCAGCAGATCCTGTTCCAGCCATTTACGCAGGAGAGCGTGAATCAGGGCGAGCGTGGAAACGGAGCGGGACTCGGACTTGCGATCGTAAGGAGCATCGTTGACCTGATGGGAGGAACAATCGCAGTGAAAAGTGAGCCGCAGAAGGGCACGGAGATAAAGGTTCACTTAGAGATCGAGATTGCAGAGATACAGCCGGAAATTGAAGTAGCGCACCGCTCTGCGGAGGAGATGCAGAATATTTTACGGGGGAAGAGAATCCTGCTTGTAGAAGATCATCCGTTAGATATTGAGATCAGCAAAAGGATTTTAGAGCATGTCGCAGTGAACGTCGTCAGTGTGCAGGATGGAAAAGCGGCATTAGAGCAGTTTAAAGTGGAAGAACCTTATCATTTTGACGCGATACTGATGGATATCCAGATGCCGAATATGAATGGTTTCGTTGCGGCGAGAGCGATAAGGAAGGTTGCGAAGCCGGATGCGCAGATCATTCCGATCATAGCATTAAGTGCAGATGATACACCGGAAGATGTAAGAAAATGCAAGGAAACAGGAATGAATGCGCATATTGCAAAACCGGTTGAACCACAAAAACTGTATCAGATTTTGTGTGAATATCTGCTTGCACCAATTTAAGAGGCAATTTTATAACAGAAAATCCGATGGCTTTATTAAGACAAATAGATAGTCTACAGAGACAGAATTTTGGAAAATAAATATGAATAAAAAAGAAAAAAGTCCGGCAGGAATGATTCTGCGCGCGGAGCGGATCAGACAGGGAAAGGGACAGAAAGAAGTCTGTTATGGCATCTGTGTGGTTTCGTATTTAAGCAAGATCGAGCGTGGATCAGCGGAGCCGGATATGGCAATTTTAAAGCAGCTTTTTGCAAGACTTGGAATCGATTATGAGACAGATTCTGCATTTCTTACTGAGAGCAGGCAACAGATGGATAAATTTTTTTATAATCTCCAATATGGACTGGAAAATGAAACGGTATGGAAAAAACTTGCCGGAAAATGGGACAGGCTTTTGATGTCACCGTTTGTGATCGATATCAGGCTGGTGGCAGCAGTTTATTACAGTGAGAGCATATGGAAAGAAGTAGATGAAAGTTTTATCGAAAGGTTCATCGAAAGGTTCATGGAAAAAGAAACGGATGGAAATTCTATCGGAAGTTTCATGAAAAATGAAGTGGATGGAAATGACATACAGAACTTTTTGGATAAGGATATCAGCACATTAGCGCAGTTAGAAGATTGTATGGATGAAAAACAGTATGCCTATTACAGTCTGGTCTGTTCAAGACTCACAAAAGATCCGGCAGAGAAAATGGAGTGGTATCAGAAAGTACAGCACGGACTGCAGAACACGCTTGGCATGAGCTGTCTGATTTCCGGTTATTATGAACAGGCAGAATACGACGCAATTCACCGGATGGAGAACCGTTTTGTGACAGCAGCATTAGAAGAGGGAAATGTATATGCACTGGCGGATTATTATTTTATGAATGGAAGCGCATATGCATGTGTCAATATGGATGAAATGATGACCGTCTATTATGAGCGCACCAGAAGAATGTTGCAGAATACTGGCTGGTGGAAAGAATACGAGCAGGGATTATATTATAATATGGGCGCAACCTATCTGGCAGTCGGAAGATATGAGGAAGCGCTTGCCTGTTTAAATCGTGTCCGGTCAGAAGATTTTCTGCACTGTCATAAAAAGGGATGGTTACATTTGCGCCTTGGAAATACAAGGGAGGCAGACCGATATCTTGCAAAAATGAAGCTGTTACTTTCACAGAAAGAAATGAAGGATAAGACGGCAGAGCATCTGATGTATGAAGAACTTTGCATGGAACAAAAGCCTGACTTTACGGCGGATCCGGCATATTTAGATCTGATCGAACGACTGATCACAGCTCTCAAAAAAGAAAAATCGTTTGGATTCCTCTATCAATATAAAGATGTGATCTTAGAAGCCTATATGAGACAGCGGAAATATAAAAAGGCATTGGAGTTTAGTGAACAAATTTCCGCAAAGACCAGAAAAAGTACGTTTTAGCGTGCTTTTTTTGTGCTGATTTTCCCAAATCAATTCGCTTTATCTAGTTTAAAGTGGAATATATAATAACTGTAGCAATCGATATATGATGTCTGGAATCCACCATTTGCTCCGGACATCATAATCTTTACGCTATACTACAAAACATGAAATGAGGAAACAGCATGTCACACCAGCAAAAAACACTCTGGACAAAAGATTTTACCAGTATCACTATCGCAACCATTTTAACAGCCGTGGGCGGCGAAGCCATGAACCTGCCGATCAGCCTTTTAGTATTTGATGAAACCGGATCTACCTTCCTGTCCGCACTGGTGCTGATCTGCGGCGTCTTGCCGGACAGGAAGTCGGGACCTTCCATCAAAGCCAGTTTCAGTTGTAGCGTATTGTTTTGGCAGCACCTTTGATCGACAAGGGCGGAAAGAAAAAATGGATTGTCGGACTGGATATTGTAACGGCGGTATTATATGCGGTGATGGGAGTCTATATCAGTGGTCATGCGTTCAACTATCTGCTGTATCTGATATTCGTTCTTGCGGTAGGGACAATCTCAGTGTTTTACCGCCTTGCATATGATGCATGGTATCCTAATCTGATCCCGAACGGGATGGAGCAGAAGGGATACGCGGTCAGCAATACGATATATCCGCTTGTCATCATTGCAATGTCCCCGGCGGCAACCTTTTTATATGAAAAAATATCCATGGCACATATTTTTTATCTGGTTTCTGGTATCACGATGGTATCTGTTGTCATAGAGAGCCGGATTCATGAGGAAAAAGAAGAAGCACAGGATGATTATACATGGAAGCAGTACTGTCAGGATATCAGGGAAGGATTTCATTATCTGAAAAAAGAAAAGGGGATTCGTAACATCTATACTTATATGAGTATCACAAGCGGTGTGTCAGATGGAAATACCGTACTGATCCAAGCGTTTTACCAGACAGTGCCGTGGCTTACGGTCACAATGCTTGGATTTTTAAAAAGTGCGGAAATGATCGGGAGGGGACTTGGCGGCATTTTCCAGTATAAAAAAGAAATACCGGTAAAAAAACGCTATGCGTTTACCAAATTTGTCTATACGGTCTATGGACTGATGGATATTTTACTTTTATATCTGCCATATCCGCTGATGTTGTGTAACCGTTTCCTTTGTGGGGCCCTTGGCATCTCAAGTGCGACCATCCGTGAGACAGCAGTGCAGAGCTATCTGCCCGAAAATATGCGGGCGCGTATCAACGCATTTTTTAATATGGTATTTGCGATCGGAAGTGTGGCATTCCAGATGGCAGCGGGAGCACTGGGGCAGATCATGTCTTATCGGTCAGCCATTCTGATGCTCTCAGTAGCAGAACTTACCGCTATGTTTTTACTGATTTGCATTCCGGCAAAAGAAAACCGCCCCGTATATGAGGCGGTTCGGAAAACGGAGTAGTGAGACACTGCAATTTTCCAGTCAGAGAACTGAAAACCACCTCTTTATACCCGTATAGCATTGCTTATAAATCTATCACTTTTACACCAGTGGTTTTATCTCGGGTGCTGCCTGACAGCGTGCCGTCGATTCTCTTTCAATGAGTCTTGCCCGGATCTGCGTCCGGCAGAACGGGATGTGGTGCACCAGAGAATTTAAAACGACGTAAGCGCATTTTCCAAGCTCATTGCGCTCCTGACGAACCGTGGTAAGCGGCGGCTCTAAGGAGGCAGAGAGCGGCAGGGCATCAAAACCGACAACGCTGATATCCTCCGGAACACGGAAACCGCGCAGCTTACACTCAGCGATCACACCGGAAGCAATCAGATCGTTGCCGCAGATGATCGCAGTCGCACCTGCGCCGAGAAACGTCGGGACGTGATACTTTGCGCTGTCTGCCACATAATAGCCGTAGGCGGTCAGCTTCTCATCAACAGTCAGTCCGTGAGCTTTCATGCTGTTATAAAATGCTTCCTGGCGCTGCTCGGATACCATGGAGTGCAGGGAACCGTTTAAGAAAGCAATTTTTTTGTGGCCGAGCGTATAAAGATGATCTACGGCTGCGTCGATGCCCTCATAGTTATCGGTGCCGACGTAGCAGACGTTCGGATTTTTTTCGATATAGTTATCAAAGAGAACAGTCGGCATTGTGGTGTGGGAAAGCTGCTGCATCCATTCGTCATGCAGGGCGAATCCGACTAAAAAGGCACCGCAGAAACCGTTCTTTAACATGTATGTATCATATTTTTCTGTAAGCTGAAAAGCAGGTGTGACCGGAATAACGGTGACATCCCAATTATGGCGGAAAGCATTCTGTTTGAAACCGAGTACGATATCGTAGCCAAACTGATCTTCCGTTTCATATTCCATATTTTCGATAAAAACCGCCAGTTTGCGGTTTTCTTTTTTCTTTGATTTTTTTGTTGCGTATCCCATTTCAACTGCAGTGTCAAGCACCATCTGACGTAATTCTTCGCTGATGTCACTCGCGCCATTTAAACCTTTTGATACGGTACTGACGGAAACACCGAGTCTTGTTGCAATATCTTTGATTGTTGCCATGGGTAAGATCCTCTCCTTAGTAAAAACAGTTGATTTTTTTATATTATATAGCGAAAACGAAAAGTTGACAAGCAGACATACTAAAATTTTCGAAACTTTTGAGCGCTTTCGTTGTAAAAATAAACAAAAACGATATAGCAAAAACGGCAAATATGGCAAAAACGCTGTTAAAAGTTGCAAATTCGTTGACAAAAAACGTTTCCAGTAATAAAATTATCACAGATACGAAAAAAAGCGAAAAAATGAGAGGAAGGACCGGGGAAGATCATTGGATGCAAAAAGAATGGCAAGGGGAGCAGGAATCCTCTTAGCGATCACAAGTTTACCATCTTCATACGGAATTGGTACATTAGGAGATGCGGCATTCCAGTTTATAGATCTGCTGGTGGATTTAAAACAGCGTTACTGGCAGGTGCTGCCGATCGGTCCAACCAGTTTTGGAGACAGTCCATATCAGTCATATTCCGCATTTGCCGGGAATCCATATCTGATCGATCTGGATGATCTTGTGCAGGAGAAGCTGCTTAGTGTGGAAGAGATCCGAAGTTTCCATTGGGGAAATGATGAAGCGGATATTGATTATGCGATGATTTATGAGAACCGCTTTAAAGTTTTGAAAATGGCGTTCGCACGATTCGATATCGAAAATGAAGTTTTTGTAACGTTCTGTGAGGAAAATGCCAGATGGCTTTCTGATTATGCACTTTATACTGCATTAAAGAAACATTTTGGTGATGAGGAATGGCAGAAGTGGGACGAACCGCTTCGAAGCCGGGATCCTGAGGCATTAAAAGAGTATGAAACAACGTTACATACAGACATATTGTTCTATGAATTCTGCCAGTTTGAATTTTTTAAACAATGGAAAAAATTAAAAGAATATGCAAATAACAGAGGTATCCAGCTGATTGGTGATCTTCCGTTTTATGTGGCATTAGACAGTGTGGATGTATGGGCAAACCGGGAACTTTTCTTATTGGAAGAGGATGGGACGCCAAAAGGAGTTGCAGGTTCTCCGCCGGATGCATTTTCAGAGAATGGACAAAAGTGGGGAAGTCCAGTATACAACTGGAGCCGGATGGAAGAAGACGGATTTGCCTGGTGGCAGGCGCGCATGTTAGAACATGCAAAGCTGTTTGATGTGATACGGCTTGATCATTTTGCAGCGATCGTAAAGTATTATGTCGTACCGAACAAGGCAGAAGATGGAAGAAGTGGAAAGTGGAGTAGGGGACCTGGAAAGAAACTTACGGATGCAATCGAAAAAGTGATCGGAGATACACACATCATCGTTGAGGATATCGCAGGAAAGAGTCCGATACCGGGTGTGAAGAAGCTGATGGCAAGAACCGGATGGCCGGGCATCAAGATTTTGATGTTCGCATTTGGGGATGATACGGCAAACGAACATCTTCCACATAATTACACCGACTGCAATCTTGTCGTTTATGCGGGAACGCATGACAATGAAACAATTGTTGGTTACTTCAGGGACAAAACAGATTATGAGCTTGCTTATCTGTACGAGTATCTGAATATCAAATATAAAGAAGAAATACCGGATGCGCTGATCCGGGCTGCCTATGCAAGCATTGCAGATGTGGTGATCATACAGATGCAGGATCTGATGAAGCTTGGAAATGAAGCGCGGATGAATGCACCATCCACCGTCGGGAGAAACTGGAGATGGAGGATTGGAACCGATGAACTGAGTGAGGAGCGGAGGGCATGGATCCGGACGCTTGCGTCGGTTTATCACAGATAATTATGTTATAAAGTGCAGATTGCATTTTATATAAAAACAAAGTTCATGAAAACTTTTTGGGAAAAAGAAAAGGAGAGGAAAAAAATGAAAAAGAAAGCAGTGTCATTATTAATGGTAGCAGCTATGATGACAACCATGGTAGCAGGATGCGGAAACAAAGCCGCAAACAATGCTGGAAGCGATGCAGCAGCAGACAACAGCACAACAAGTGATGCAGCAGCAGAGGAGACAGCAGGTACTGAGGCAGCAGCCGTAGAGACAGCAGGTACTGAGGCAGCAGCCGCAGATTCTGAAGATGAGCCATGGTCCGGTACAATTACAGTATGGAGTCCACAGGAAGATCAGGACACAGGCTGGCTTGCAAAAGAGTGTGACGCATTCAACGCAGCTCATCCAAACTGGGATATCACTTTCAATTATGGTGTATGTGCAGAGGGTGATGCAAAAGCAACGGTTACACAGGATGTTGAAAACTCCGCAGATGTATATATGTTAGCAAACGATAACATCCCGGATCTGGTATCTGCAAATGCATTAGCAGAGCTTGGAGGAAGCTATCTTGACTATGTAACTACAACAAACTCTGATTCTATTACAGCATCTGTTACTTACAATGATGCAGTAGTGGCATTCCCGTTTACATCAAATACATGGTTCATGTACTATGATAAGAGTGTATTTTCAGATGATGATATTAAGAGCTTTGATACCATGTTAGAAAAAGGAAAAGTTTCTTTCCCATTATCTAACTCCTGGTATATTCAGGCTTTCTATGTAGCAAACGGATGTACATTATTTGGTGATGGTACTGATGCAGCAGCAGGTGTCGATTTTAGTGGTGACAAGGCAGCAGCAGTTACTGAGTATCTTGTAGACCTTTGCAAGAATCCAAACTTCATTAATGATGCAGACGGAGCAGGTATTGCCGGTTTACGTGATGGCAGCGTTAATGCCATTTTCTCAGGTACATGGGATGCAGAATCTGTAAAAGAAGCTCTTGGCGATAACATGGGTGTTGCAGCTCTTCCTACTGTAAATATCGGAGGAACAGAGGGTCAGATGAAATCCTTCATAGGATCTAAAGCAATCGGCGTTAATCCAAATACAGAGAATATGCAGGTTTCCATGGCTTTAGCGGCTTACCTTGCAGGTGAAGATGCCCAGAAAGATCATTATGATATGAGAAATATCCTTCCTACAAATACAAACATTGCAATCTCAGATGATGAAATTGCTACGGCAGTTACAAAAGTTATGACAGATACATCTATCATGCAGCCATTAGTAAGCGAAATGAGCAACTACTGGTCACCGGCTGAGAACATGGGTAAAGCACTGGTCGCTGGTGAGATCACAGCTGATAACGCAGCAGAGAAAACAGAAGATATGAATACAACAATGAACACAGACATTGCACAGTAAAAAGATTTCTTCTGATAGAAATCCCAGGGTGCCCGGACGGGCATCCTGGATGTTTCTACATTGAGATTTAAAGGAGGCCCATAACGTGAAAAAGGCTGGAATGAAAAAAGGAAAAAATAAAGAATTTTCAACACCGTACACGGTTACAAATGCGGCGGCAAAAGGAAATATAATCACAAAACTTTCCCTGTTAATTATGGGCTTAGGAAATATTGCACATAAACAAATTGGAAAGGGAATCATGTTTCTTGCAGTAGAAGCTGCATATATCTGGTACATGATTCAGTCAGGAATTTATAATTTATCTATGCTGCCATCTCTTGGATGGAGAGAGCAGGAAAAAGTATGGAACGAAAAAAAGAGTATTTATGAATATACAGCAGGTGACCAGTCAGCACTGATTCTGTTGTATGGAGTGGCAACAGTTTATATTACAGCAATGTTTATCATTGTCTGGAGAGAGTCCGTAAAGAGCTCTTATAAATCGGAAGTGCTGGCAAAATCAGGAAAGCACTTAAACAACTTTAAAGAAGACTGCAAGAGTTTGTTAGATCAAAATTTATATAAATTACTGTTGGCAGCGCCGGTTATGGGAATTTTAATTTTTACGATCTTACCACTGATCTATAACATTACCATGGCGTTCACGAACTACAGTAAAGTCAACGATCATCTGGTATTATTTGACTGGGTGGGACTGGCAAATTTCAAGAAGATTTTAAACTTCGGTGACAGCATCGGCAAGCAGTTTTATTCCGTATTGGGATGGACACTGATCTGGGCGATCTTAGCAACTGCATTAAACTATATCCTCGGTATGATCTTAGCGATCATCATCAACCGTAAGGAAACAAAAGGAAAGGCATTCTGGAGATTCTGTTTTGTACTTTCCATCGCAGTACCGCAGTTCGTATCACTGCTGATCATGCGTACCATGTTACAGCCGACCGGTATCGTCAATACGCTGTTAATAAAATATGGTCTGATCGATACCGCATTACCGTTCTTTTCAAATGCAACATGGGCAAGAGTAACGGTTATTGTTATTAACCTCTGGGTAGGTATTCCGTATACGTTACTTCAGGTAACCGGTATTTTACAGAATATTCCGGGTGAACTTTATGAGGCAGCAAAGATCGACGGAGCGAATGCTGTACAGACTTTCTTTAAGATCACATTGCCTTACATGTTATTCGTTATGACACCGTACCTGATCACACAGTTTACGGGAAATATCAATAACTTCAATGTCATCTTCCTTCTGTCAGGTGGAAATCCTACTCCGGTGGATGCCACGGCAGGAAAGACAGACCTTCTTGTTACCTGGCTGTATAAGCTGACGGTTGATAAGAACTATTATAACTTAGGTGCTGTTATCGGTATTATGACATTTATTGTACTTGCGATCGTAGCATTGGTAACATATCGCAATACCGCATCCTATAAAGATGAGGAGGGATTCATGTAATGAACACGACACATACGAGTACAGCAGCAGTGGCTGCGAAAAAAAGTGGTGCATCCAATACGGCGAAAATCCGTAAAACAGTGATAAATGTGATTGTTCACATTTTCCTGGCAATACTGGCATTTATCTGGGTTCTCCCGATTTTCTGGGTAATCCTTACAAGTTTCCGTGGAGAGAAAGGTTCTTATGTAAGTACATTTTTCCCGAAAACCTATACATTTAATAATTACATCAAATTATTTACAGACACCAGTATTTTAAACTTTCCGAAGATGTTTATGAATACCTTTGTGATCGCAATTTTTACCTGCATCATTTCTACCATCTTTGTACTTTCAGTGGCATACAGTATGTCAAGAATGCGATTTAAGATGAGAAAACCGTTTATGAATATTGCGATGATCATTGGTCTGTTTCCATCTTTCATGTCCATGATCGCTGTGTACTATATTTTAAGAGCACTTAATTTAGCAGATGGTGCAATGATCCGTGTAGCACTTATCATCGTGTTCTCCGCCGGTTCCGGTGCAGGATTTTATGTTGCGAAGGGATTTTTTGATACAATCTCAAAATCGCTGGATGAGGCAGCGATTATCGATGGAGCGACAAGATGGAATGTATTTACAAAGATTACTGTACCGCTCAGTAAGCCGATCATCGTATATACGATTTTAACATCCTTTATGGGACCGTGGGTTGACTTTATTTTCGGTAAAGTTATCTGCCGTGCAGATGCACAGTATTCCACCGTATCCATCGGTCTTTGGAAGATGCTTGAGAAAGAGTATATCGATAGCTGGTATACCTGTTTCGCAGCAGGAGCAGTTGTCGTATCGATCCCGATCGCAATTCTGTTCTTAATGACACAGAAGTTCTATGTGGAAGGTATGAGCGGAGCTGTCAAGGGCTGATCCACAGGATACAAATTGAATATGAGGGCACATTTTGGTGTGTCATTGGGCAGATGGGGAGTCTGCCGGGAGAGCAGGGACGGTTTGTTTCTGCTCTCTTTTTAAATTCATAGGATGATGCTGAAGTCAAATAGTGCAATCAGGAAGCTTGGGTGCACTATTGTGACTTTAAAATAATTGAAAAAGCGCAGGCATATATGCGCAGAAATGAGGACTGAGATGAAAAAGAGAATCATTGCGGCTGTGTTAGCCGGTATGTTGATAGTTTCCGCAGGGGGATGTGGAAATGGGACAGCTTCTTCAGGGAATGCTGTGGATAATTCGAATGGAATGGCGACGGAAAGTTCTGTGGATCAAGCCATAGCTTCTGCCGGGCAGGATGAAAATGCAGATGCTGACACGAAGGAGGGGAGAGTGACCGCCCTTTCTCTGATGCAGGAGGTCAATACCGGGGACGAACAGATCATTGATGATAATTACCGTACCTGGTATGAGGTGTTTGTGTACAGCTTTTTTGACAGCGACGGGGACGGCATCGGGGATCTGAATGGTCTGACAGAAAAGTTAGATTATATCAATGACGGTGATCCGGCAACAGATACGGATCTTGGATGTAACGGAATCTGGCTGATGCCGGTCATGCCATCGACAACCTACCATAAATATGATGTGACGGATTACTGTGATATTGACCCGGAATACGGTACGATGGACGATGTTAAAAATCTGATCGCGGCATGCCACGAGAGGGGAATCAATGTCATTATCGATCTTGTCATGAACCATACATCCTCCCAGCATGAATGGTTCAAAACGGCAGCAGATTACCTGAAAAACCTGCCGGAGGGAGCAGAGCCGGATGCGTCGGAGTGTCCTTATGTGGATTACTATAATTTTTCGAAGGAAATGCAGGGCGGTTACAGTAAGCTCGATGGTACAGACTGGTATTATGAGGCGCAGTTCTGGAGCGAAATGCCGGATTTAAACCTTGGCAGTCAGGCAGTCCGTGATGAATTTGACAAGATCGTGGACTTCTGGCTTGATCTGGGCGTGGACGGATTCCGCCTGGATGCAGCAAAAGAGTATTACAGCGGAAGTGTGGATAAAAATGTGGAAGTGTTGTCGTGGTTTAATTCCGTGGTAAAAGAGAAAAAAGAGGATGCCTATATCGTGGCGGAGGTCTGGGCGGATCAGAATACCTACGCAAAATATTATGAGAGCGGTATCGACAGCTGTTTTGATTTTTCTTTTGCAGACAGCACCGGTACGATTGCTACCGTGTTGAAAAATGGTTCTGCATCCTCCTATGGAAAAGCGTTAGTAAGTCTGCAGGACAATCTTTCCCAGTACAGTGACAGCTATATCGATGCACCATTTTACACAAATCATGATATGGCACGAGGCGCAGGTTATTATTCTGGGGATGACAGTGAAAAACAGACAAAGATCGCGCAGGCAATGAATCTGTTGATGTCTGGAAGTGCTTTTCTGTATTATGGAGAGGAACTGGGCATGAAGGGTTCCGGTAAGGATGAAAATAAGCGTGCACCAATGTATTGGAGCGAAGATAGTGCAGCCGATGGAATGTGCAAGGGACCTGCTGATATGGATGCTATAAAAATGAAATACGGTGCGCTCGAAACACAGGAGGAAGATGGAAACTCTATTTACCAGTTTGTAAAACAGACGATAAAACTCCGCAATGAGTACCCGGAAATAGCCCGTGGAACAGTAAAGTTTGAGGAGAATATTTCGGATGACAAGGTATGTGTCATAAAGAAAACATATGGTGATTCGGAAATACTTCTGGTTTACAATCTTGCTCCGGAGAGTGCGGATGTAGATTTATCCGGAGTTGCAGTTGGAGAAAAGAGCGGAGGTGATCTTGCAGTTGGCGGTGTACTGCTGACGGGCACAGAAGAGGCAGTGCTCCAGGATGGAACACTGACAATGCCGGGATATTCGGTGGTGATAGTGAAATAATATGTCAGGCTGTGCCGGGCAGATTTAAGAAATTACGGACAGAGCAGGCAGTAATGTGCCTGCCAATCCAATTAGTAGTTCAGCAGGAAATCCGCAAATTTCGTATAGTAATCTTTCTGCTCGGAGCGGCTGAAAACACCAAAGTAGCAGCTGTCATAAATGCCATATTTCTGGATCCACCGATTATCGGTCAGTTCGATCGCACATGGATAGGACTCTGACTCGCCATCATCGGTGGAGTAGATCAGATGATCTTTATATTTTTCTAACACATCATCCGAAACATAGGTGCGCAGATCCATCAGCGCACCTTCTTCGGCATAATCGGTGTAAACACTTCCTGTACCGAAAAACAGATCCTCGCCGCCGGCACCGATCATCGTGGAAAGTACCATGTAGTCGTTGTAGTCCGTTGTTGCATTTGGATCATCGGAAAACTGCAGATTTGCAGAAACGTCGATTGGCTGCTGTTTTTTATCATAACCGGCAGCATCAGAAAATTCGTCGAAAGCAGTTTCGGCATTCTCGCTGACTGTCTGGATATTGATCATGATGACGCTGAGTACCGGCTTGCGGTAAGTGATAAAATGATATCCCAGACCAATCACGATCGCAGCAATGACACCTCCAAATAAAATATGCAGTTTGTAATAGTCCCAGATATACTGAACTTTTGCCTTGTTCGAAAGTGCCTTAAAATCTGTCTTTTTTTCCATGGTATTTCTCCAATTCTAAATATTTGTCATGTATTTTTGCCAGTTACTCCACCGGTATCATTCTACTAGCATAACATACTTAAAAAAATGAAAAAAGTGCCAATTTGTGAAGTTTTTCTAAAAAATGTTACTGTTTACACTATATGCGGGAGCAGTAACTAAAAATTTTCTGTACTCTGGTCCGTCAGTGTTTCTAAACAGGTCAGCACTTTTGACATATTTTCCATGATCGTATCGGTATTAAATAATTGCGGCTGCAAGACGGAGTTACGGATCGTGGAAAAAATGCCGCCGGAAAGAAACGAGGCGAGAAGTTCCGGGGATACGGAAAAGGTGCAGCTGCGTTGTTGGTGTTCTTTCAGATTACTTAAGATGTTAGAGTGTATTTCTTCATTAAAAATATCAAGCGGTGAGGCGGACATGTCGCTTTTTAAAATATTCTGGATCAGTGATTCGTGCTCCTTAAAATAGAGTATGGACCTTTGGGTAAGGTAGAGCGTGTAAGCATAAATTCCGTTGGGGGGAGTTTCCTCTTTTGCCTGTGAGATGAACTGATCCTGCTTTTGGCGGATAAAAAAAGAAAAGAAATCATACTTGTCTGCAAAATGTTTATAGAACGTGGCGCGCCGGATCGTTGCCTCATCACAAAGCTCATTCACAGTCAGATCGTCAAATCTTTTTTCTCCAAAATAGTTACAAAGGCATCACACAGTGCCTTGTAGGGTTTTCGGATTCTTAAATCTGTTTTTTCTTCCATAATTATTCCGTCCTTTCGAAAAATAAAAGACAATTATTCTGTTTTTGTCAAATAACTATCATATACATTGCAATTGTACGTTGAAAAAAACGATTTGTTATTATTATACAGAAAACGAACAGTTGTCAATTATAAAACAATCGTCAGAAATAAAACAAATGAAAATCTACTGAAAAAGCAGGGATCAGAAAAAAGGATACAGGGAGAGCAGTAGAAAACGTTTGAAAGGTTTTTTGAAAAAGGAGAAAGCATGTGGAAAAGTTTTATGAATTGGTGATCCGTCATCGTAAAATCATTTTTGCAGTATTCATTGGAATAGCAGTCATTTGTGCGATGGCGCAGAAGTTCGTATCAGTCAACTATGATATGATCTCTTATCTGCCGGAGGCGCTTTCCTATAAGGAAAAGTTAGGAGAAATCGACGGTGTGACAGATGTGACCTGGTTAGATGATACGGTAACGGCAAAGATTGGTGAACTTGCGGCAAACGGCGATCAGGAAGCCAACGCACTGTATCAGTGTGCAGCGACCGGAAATACCGGAATCAATGATTACACAAGTGCTGTAAATAAAATCACAACCGGTTATGCAAGCATCACAGGCGGCGCAAAAGATCTTGCAGACGGAACAGCCACATTGTATCAGGGAACACAGGAACTGGTAAAAGGAACACAGAGTTTAAAAGATGGCGCAGGAACACTTTCTGCGGGAACAGAGAGTCTTTTAAACGGAGCACTTTCATTGCAGAGCGGAGCCGGACAGCTTGCAGACAACACGCTTACATTGCAAAACGGCAGCAAATCATTAGCAGAGGGAGCGGCAGCATTAAAGGACGGAACAAAAGAAATGAAGGAAGGCACAAAAGAGCTGAGTGACGGCACCGATGAATTCCAGTCGGAGACAGCGGATCTTGATACAAAGATCTCAGATAAGATTTCGGATACGATTGATGATATGACAGGAAAAGATGTGGAGACAGTATCCTTCGTATCAGAAAAAATACAAACATTGAATCAGTGCTGTTTGTCATTAAGACACCGGCAATCCAGAAAGAGGAAGTAAAGGAAGAGACTGTCACGGAAGAGAAAAAAGAAACGTTTTGGGAGAAACTGGTTGGGCTGTTCAAGTAAAAACGGAAAAGCAGGTGCAATCCCCCACCTCATAACAGATACTAAAAAAACTGAGTTCCATCGGAACTCAGTTTTAATACCTGTAACAGAGAGCGGGTGATGGGAATCGAACCCACGTATCCAGCTTGGAAGGCTGGTGTTCTA
>OGDD01001092.1_pt1 | contig 22575 bp, 24 predicted proteins | sample 1570301 | NCBI WGS metagenome assembly OGDD01 (sample SAMEA2581971, study PRJEB24529) | metagenome | biome: Human gut stool | place: China | collected 2011 | reverse complement strand
ATCTTTTTCTAATTTAGATAAGGGTTTTTTAAAAGATGAAATAATATTTTCTTTTTCTTGATTAAAAAATTTATTATTTTTATATCTTTGTATAATTTTTCTTTCTACTTCATAATAAGTTGATAGTTCTTTCTCTTTAGTTTTAATCTCTTTCATAATAAATGGTTTTTTCAAGAAATTAGAAGAGGTATATTCTTTTTCTAATTTTTCTTTTTCATTCTCTAAACTTTGAATAACTTTGTAATTTGATGAAAACTTACCTTTACTTACTTTATTTATAGTAATTAAATCTATTGAAGTAAGATTTTCTTTTATTGGATCAGAACATAACAATTCATTTATATTTGCAATGGCAGTTTTTATTCTTATTTCTTTATCATTTAACATAGAAATATTATTTTTTTCATTAGTTCTTATTTCATTAAAAATAATATTTTTATCAACACTATTAATTTTTTCAAGATCGTTATATTTAGTTTCAATAACATTAGAAATTATTTCTATATTTACACCAGTTAAAAATATAGATTTACTATATTTTTCAGGATTATTTTTTTCTATAAAATAATTATATAATGTTTTATTTCTTTCTAGGTCTGCCATTAAATTAATATTATCTATAATTGATATTCTATGACGTTCAAATGTAGGAAGTGAATTTCTTTCCTCTAATCTATTTTCTAAAATTTCATTAATAACAGATCTTTCTATTGAAGTATTATTATCTATTAAATTAGTAAGTTTATCAAGTTCTTCAATACTATGTTTTTTATTTAATTCATTGATGATATTATTAGATTCAGTATTATTTTTTTCAATTTTTAAATTAAGTTCTTTAATATCATTTTCTAAAACTTTTATAGATGATTCATTAGAAAATAGTCTAGCATTAGTAAGGGCAGCATTTTTAGCTTTTAATTCTTCTTTGTATTTTAAAGTACTTTTAGCAATACCCTCAATCTTATAATTAGTTAGGATTTGTGTAGCTTTATAATTACTAGAAACAAGTTTAAATTCTTCTAATTTATACATTAATTCTAATGTATTTTTCTTAATGTATTTTTCTTTTATTTTAATAGCCGTATTCTTAGTTTTTTCCTCATCAAATTCTTTCTTACTAACTGTATATTCTTTCTTATAAATATTTTTTAGATTTTCTAAGTGCATTTCTTTTTCACGTGCTAAATCTCTTTTTAATTGCTCCACGATTCTGTTATACTTATAAGATAATATATGAGTATCAGCTAACTCTAAAATTTTACTTTCTAAATTTGATTTTTTTCTTAGTAAAATTTCATTAGTTGGATTAGCAATTAATGATTTTTCAACTCTTCTTAATTCATAGTAATTTTTATTAAGTTCTCCTTTAGTAAGTATATTTAAAGTAAGTTTTTTAATTGCTCCCTCATCTAATTTATTTATTTCATCTAATCTCTCAATAATTTCAAATTCTTTGGGAATAATTTTTCCTTTTCTAATTTTTAGTTTTCTCTCTTTTTCTTTTTTTAGTTTTTTAGCTTGGTTGAAATCATCAACTTGTTTCTTCTCTTTATCAGAAAGTTTATTATATCCTACAGTCTTTAACTTTTTTATGACTTTTCCTGAAAGATTAATAGCTTTTCTTTCTAAACATTCTGCTTTGTTCAAATCTCCTTGTTCAAGAGCTTCTTTTCTTCTTTCAGCTAAAGATCTACAGTCTACTCTTTCAGAAAATCCATTTTTTTCTAAGCTTGTATTTTGTAAAATTTCCCAAGATTTTCTAAGTTGTAATAATCTTTCTTTTGATTGCCATAATCTATCTTTTTTGGCACCGCCTAAACTAGGATTTTTAGTATTAGCCTTTTTAAAAAATCTCTCTTTTTCTCTTTCTATATTATCTAATTTCCTTTCGGAAAACATTAGATGACAATGTAGATTTTTCTCTCCAGTTTCCTTATTGAAACTTTCATGTATAGCAAATGTATATGGGAAGTTTTCTCCAATTTCTTTTGTTACAAAATCTTTGATAAGATTAATAGCTTCTTGATGATTTAATTCATTAGGAATATTTAATTCAAACTCTCTATAAGCATTTCTATTTACTCCCTCAAATTCATCTGCTGCACACCAAAAATCAAGGGCATTATTACCACTAAATTGAGGTAAATTTCCATACTCTTTATATATTAAATCCTCTTTATATTTGTATTTACTTTCTCTCAAAATATATGCAGCATGACTACCTGCATATCCTACTTTTCCTCTTTTATATGACAATCTATATTCAGCCATGCTGCACCTCCTTTTTTTTTAATGGCGAGAGCCTTAAAAAAACACGATTGCATATCTCTGAAAGAGATATGCGTAAGCGTGCCTTTTCTATTTTTAAAAAAATTGCCGCGAGCGACAAGTTTTTTTACTCTGTGTTTCACACAGAAATAGAAAAGGATTTAAAAATATTATAAAAAAACAAAATATGTTATTAATCACTTTTAATTTGAAAACTATATAAGAATAAAATGTGATGAAATATTGATTTTTTATTCACAATGTACTATAATCATATTATAGTACATTATCTTAAAAAAATAAAGAAAAAAATTAGGAGGAATTATGAAAAAGTTTTTAAAAAAGAATTGGCAAATATTATTATTATTATCTGTTATGTTAGTTTTATCAACTACTTCATTTGCAAGTGCTACAGACTTGCCATGGGAAGGGCCATTAGATAAATTATTAAAATCATTTACTGGGCCAGTTGCTAAAGCTGTATCTATTATAGCTGTAGTTGCTTGTGGTGGTATGATGGCTTTTGGAGAAGCTGGATCAGCTATGAAAAGAATGTTAAACATAGTTTTTGGAATATCAATAGTTTTTGCTGCTGTATCATGGGTTCCAACTTTCTTTGGATTTACAGGATCAGCATTATTTTAATAAGAGGTAAGCTATGGAAGATAAAAGAAGTTATAAACAAGAAGTTACACCTAAAAAAGACACTTCTTCAAATCCATATTCAGACTGGAATGATAGGTATTTTAAATTAAATAGATCTAAAAGAAATTGGCAAATAGCTTTTTTAGTTTCAAGTATTATAACTTTATTCTCTTTAGTTATTATTTTAAAAATGTCAACACAAATTTCAGTAGTTCCATATATAATAGAAGTTGATAAGGAATTAGGGGTTGTTAGAAATATAGGAGATTTAAGAAATATTCATTATCAACCGGGAGATCAAAATATTATAGCTGTACTAAATGAACATATTAAGTCTACAAGAGCAATTCCATTAGATCCTGTACGATATGGAAAAGACATTCAAGAACAATATGCTTTTTTAACAGAAGTTACCCAACAAAAATTACTTGAAAATATTGAGAAAGATAATGTACAACAAAAAATGAAAAATAGAGAGAGTAGAGATATAAATATTACATCTATTTTAAAAATAAGGGAAAAAACATTTCAGGTAAGATGGATAGAAAAAAACTATACGGAAAATGGAAATATTTATTCTGAAAATAATATGACAGGAATATTTACTGTTGATTTTATTAATCCTAAAGAATTAAATGAGAATGTTTTAATATTAAATCCAATGGGAATTATTATTACAGATTTTAGTATTTCTAGGGAAAATTTTTAGTAGTAAGGGGATTTTCCCTTACTATTTTTTTATCTTATTATAAAAAGGAGAAATTATGAAAAAATTAATATTATGTACATTACTTATATTAGCAGCAAACTCATATTCAAATGAGGTTATTTATGAAGATTTTTCTTTTAAAGAGCCAGTAATTCAAACTGGATTAAAACAAGCTAAACAAAATGTAAAAACTACTTTTGTTTATAATGAAAATGACATGTATAGAATATATGCAAGAGCCGGATTTATAACAACTATTAATCTAAATCCTGATGAAGAAGTAACATATTTAGCAGGAGGAGATACAGCAAGATGGGTAATAGATGTTGGAATGGCAGGAAGTTCACAAGGACAACACCCAATACTTGCTATTAAACCATTTTTTCCCGGAATAAAAACAAACTTAATTGTAAGTACTAATAAAAGAACTTACCAATTCTTTTTACATAGTGCAAATGAATGGTATAATCCAACAGTAAGTTTTGTTTATCCTCAAGATCAACTTATGGCAAAAATAAAAGAACAAAAATTAAAAGAAGAAAGTACACCAATTAATTTAGATTCATTAAATTATAAATATGAATGGAAAAAAACAAAAGATAGATGGTGTCCTCAACAAGTATTTGATGATGGAGAAAAAACATTCATTTTAATGCCTGAAAAAGTTGAACAAGGAGAATTACCAATATTATTAATTCGTGATGAACAGACTGGAGAGGGAGCTATCGTTAGACATAGATATAATCCTAACAATAGATTTTTTATTGTAGATAGATTATTTGAACAGGCTATATTAAAGTTAGGTAAAAAAGAAATTATCATAAAAAGAGAGGGTAGCTTTATTAAATCTAAAAATGATCATTACCCAGTAACTAGATAGAGGTGTTTTGTATGGGAATGTTTAGAAAAAATCAAGAGAAAAAACAAGAAGAAAATCAAGAAAATAATAAACCTAAAATTCAAGGGAAATTTTATAATTTAAAATTAATAAAAATAATTATAGCTGTAGTTGTCTTATTAATAATTTATAATATTTTTAAAACTGATAATAAGCCTAAAAAAGTTGAAAGTGTCAACAATGAAGAAAAAAAAGATATGACAACAAAAACAAATCCTTATCAGACAACATATGCAGATATAAAAGATATAGAAACTAATACTACTACTAATCAAACTACTAATTCTATTACTAATAATAATTCTACTAATACTATGACAGAAGAACAAAAAGAAAAGTTAAGACAGCTAGAAGAGCAAGCAAATCAAGCTAAAAAAAGTCCTATAGCTTTTCAACTATATAATAGACAAGATACTCAAAATAATAATACACAAAATGTAAATAATTTTCCACCTGATTACGATCAAAATAGACAAAACTCTAAGAAAAATTTTCTATTTAATGAAGCACAAAAAGCTTTATATTCAACTTCTACAATAGTAGAAAGTATTTCTCCATATGAACTTAAAACTGGAGATTTTTTCCCGGCAGTTGTTGAAACCGCTATGAACTCTGATATATATTCAAAAGTAATTGTTGCTAGAGTAAGTCAAAATATATATGATACAGTAACAGGGAAATATCTTTTAATACCTCAAGGAACTACTTTAACAGGAGTATATGATAGTAATGTAACTTGGGGACAAGATAGACTATTAGTTATATGGCAACAACTAAGATTTCCAAATGGGGATATGTTAGTTCTTGATAACATGCAAGGTGTGGACATGATAGGTCAAGCAGGAATACCGGGTAAAGTAAATAATCATTTTGCAACTTTATTAAAAGGTGTTTTACTATCATCAGCTATGGGAGCGGCAGCAGCTATTACAACATCAGATGATGATGATTGGAGATCTGACGCAGGAGAAGCAGCAGGACTTTCAATAGTACAAATAGGAGATAAATATACAACAAAAGCTTTAGACAGACAGCCTACTATAATGATTAAAGCAGGGGATAGATTTAATGTTATGGTACATAGCAATTTAATTTTAAAACCATATAATAAGTAGGTGGTTAAATGACTAAAAAGAAAAAAATAGCAATAATTATTTATTTATTAATGTTTCCTATTTCTATAACTTTAGCAACTCAAATTTTTGCTAAATATGTGGGATATGCTAAAGGATTAGGAGATCCTTTATTTATAATAAATAGAATTCCTTTTTATCCTCCATTTAAAATTATTGAATGGCAAATATATAGAAATCAAGCACCTATAGCTTTTGAAAAAGCACTAACAAGCGGAGGAATAACTTTAGTAATTTTTGTATTTTTAATAGGATTTTTAACAAAGAAAAAACATGTAGAAACAAGCCACGGAGCTGCAAGTTTTGCAACACAAGAAGATATAAAAAAAATGAAATTATTTCCCAATGAAAAAGATGTTTTAAAAAACTATGATAAAGAGGGAATGACACAGATTTATAAAGAAGTTATTTATAATAATTTCCCTCTCAAAATAGCAAATGAAGATTTTAAAACTAATGGAATAGTAATAGGACAAGATGAAAAAGGAAATTATTTATATGATAATCAACCCGGTCATGTTATATTAGCAGCACAAACTGGATCAGGAAAAGGAATAGGATTAGTATTACCAACATTATGGACATGGAAAGAAAGCTCTATAATAAATGATATAAAAGGGGAAAACTGGCAGCTAACAGCAGGATATAGAAAACTATTAGGCCATAAGGTTTTGAAGTTCGACGCAACTTCTTTAAATACTGCACATTTTAATCCTATGGCAGAGATAAGAAAAGGTACAGTTTATGAATATCAGGAAGCTAAAAATATAGCTGATACTATTGTTTCCCCTGATAAAAAAACAGATAGATTTTTCGGGCCAAATGGTGTGGAGTTTTTAACTGGTGTAATACTTCATGTTCTATACATGGTAAAAGATAGAACAGCAAATTTAACTGATGTTTATAGATTTTTAACTACTCCTACATTAACAGAAGAAGAAAAATTAAAACAAATGATATGGGGAGAACATAATACAAGTTATGATGTTGAGCTATTTAAAAAGGTCTATAATGATGTAATAAAAGAGAAAGACGGAACATTAAGGCCTGATGTACACCCAATGGTTTCAGGGATTGGAAATGATATGTTAAATAGGGCAGATAATGAAAGATCAGGTATTATTTCAACTGCCAAAACTGAATTAGCTATATTTGCTGATCCAGTAATTTCAAGAGCTGTTCAATATAGTGATTTTAGAATAAAAGATTTGATGAACTATGATGTTCCAGTTGACTTATATTTTGTTACACCACCTAAAGCGATAGGAATTACAGCAACCCTAATGAAGTTATTTATTAACCAAATTATTTTTATATTAACTGATGAAATGGTAATATCTGATAGTGGACAAAATGAGAACTTTAAGCATAGATTATTGCTAATGATAGATGAGTTCCCTGCCATAGGTAAAATTGAACTTTTACATAAAGCTTTAGCATATGTAAGAGGATATGGAATGAAAGTAGCTTTAATTACTCAAGATTTAAAACAATTATATGAAATTTATGGAGAGAATAACTCTATTTTAAATAACTGTAAAACTCAAATATTTTATACTCCAAGTGATGACAAAACTACAACATTTATTGAACAAAAATTAGGAAAGAAAACTGTTGAACAACAAACTAAATCATGGAAAGGTTTTAAATACTTTTCAGATTGGAATATTTCAACATCTTACGTTGGTCGTAGCTTGATGACATTTGATGAGATTCAACAATTATCAGATGATGAAAGTTTAATATTTATAACTGGACAAAAACCTATTCATGGTAAAAAAATAAGATGGTATAAGGAAGAAAAGTTTAAGTTAAAAGCAAAATATAAAGCACCTGAAAAAAGTGATATTATACAAGAAACAAGATAAAAGGAGATAGAAAAATGGAAGAAAAGAAAAAATTATCAGCAATAGAGAGAGAAAAATTAAAGATGGAAAGATTACAACAAGAAATGTTAAATTCTAGGAAAAGAATAGAAGAAGCTAAAAATAAGGAAGCTTTAAAAGTATGGAAAAAAATAAAACCTTTATTATTAAAAGATGAAATATTAGATCAAATACAAGATCCTGAATTTGTTGAAATGATTGTTTTAGATATTCAACAAGTTTTGGAAAAATATATTCCAGTAACAGAAAGTAAACAAGAAGATAAAAAACAATTTGAAGAAGAAAAAAAGGAAGATAATATAAATGAGTAATGTATTGTTAGATACTCTATTAATTTCTTTTGGAAGTGAAATTAATAATTATCTTAAAGATCCTGATGTAATAGAAATTTATCTAAATGATGATAAAAAATTATGGATAGATACTCTTTCATCAGGAAGAAAATATACTGGAATAGAAATTGATCCTCAAACTGCAAGAAATATAATATATTTAGTTGCTAGTTCGGTAGAAACAGAAGCTAACGAACATAACCCAATTATAGACGCAGAATTACCGGGAAATGGGGAAAGATTCGCAGGGATTTTACCTCCAGTTGTAAAAAATCCATCTTTTGCAATAAGAAAAAAAGCTATAAAAATATTTACACTTGAAGATTATATTAAAAGTAATATTATGACAGAAAGACAATATAATATTATTTGTGAAGCTGTAAAAAATAGAGAAAATATGCTAGTTGTTGGGGGTACTTCAACAGGAAAAACTACTCTAACTAATGCTATTATTAATGAAATGAGTAAATATCCAAATAGATTAATAATAATTGAAGATACTCAAGAATTACAATGTAGTGCAGAAGATAGATTATTTTTAAGATCAACAGATTACGCAACCATAAGAAGATTACTTATGGCAACTTTAAGATTAAGGCCGGACAGGATTATAATTGGAGAGATAAGAGATGGAGCAGCTTTAAATTTAATTAAAGCATGGAATACAGGACACCCAGGAGGGATTTGTACTTTACATGCAAATTCAGCTTTAGAGGGATTAGAACAACTTGAAAGCTATATTTCGGAAGTTTCTATTCAAGAACAAAAAAAGACAATATCTAAAGCCGTAAATCTAGTAATAAATATTAGAAAAATAGGTACTCAAAGGAAAATACACGAGATTATAAAAATTACTGGATTAGATGACAAAGGAAATTATCTTTATGAGAATATAAATTAGGAGGGTAGAACTATGATAACACACCCTATATGTAAAGCTTTAACTACAGATATAACAATAGCCGGTGGAGCAAGAACACCAGTTATACTAAATGGAACGTTGGCAACTGTATCAATTCTTTCTTTACAAAGTTGGCAGTTAGGAATATTTTTTATTTTTACTCATTTTGTAATAGTTTATTTAACTAAAAAAGATCAAAAATTTTTTGATTGTTTTAAAAACTATATCAAATATGATGAATATTATGACAGTTAGGAGGGAAAATGTTTTACGAATTTGAAAGAAAAGCAAGAAAAAGTTTTACCTCTCTTTTACCTTATGAAAGTTTTTTAGAAGAGTCAGTTTTAGCAAATAAGAATAATACTCTTCAAACAAGCTTTATTTTTAGGGGATCAGATCTTGATTCTTCAACAGATGATGAATTAGAAGTTATTACAATAAGATTAAATAATGTTTTAAAAAGATTAGATGGTAACTGGGCAATATTTGTTGATACCATAAGAGAAAAAAGTAAAAAGTATAATTATAAAAAAGGAATAAATAAAATTCCTACTCAAATATTAGAAATTGAGAGAGCTAATTTTTTTAAGTCAGGTCATCATTTTGAGAATAAATATATTATAACTTTTGTTTATTTTCTAAAAACTGATAATTTTAAAAAGGTAAGTAAGTTATTTTATAAAGACACTCAAGAAGAAGAGGTAAAATCAAATATAGAAGAAGAAATAAAACAATATAAGCAAGAAATAAATAATATATATGCACTTTTCTCAACAGTTTTTAAAGAAATTAGAATTATGAGTAGTGAAGAAATGGTAACTTTTTATCATAATTGTATAAGCGATACTAAAATGGAAACAGTAAAGATTCCATCAAATAACAGACTATTAGATAATTATATTTCAGATTGTCCATTAGTAGGAGGACTAGAGCCTAAAGCAGGAAAAGAGTATATAAATGTTATATCACTATATAATTTTCCTAATGTATCAACTCCTAGTTTATTTGATAGGTTGAATAGAATAGATGTTGAATACAGATTTTCAACAAGATATATTTCACTTGATAAAATAGATGGAAATAATATTTTAGGAAAATTTACAAGAGAATGGAACGCAAAGAAAACTTCTTTAAAGAATATGATTAGAGAGATTATGACAAAAGAAAAGAAAGCAGATGATGAATTTGCTGCAAATATGGAAAGACAAGTAAAAGAAATTAAAGAAAATTTAGATGCCGATAATATAGGACTTGGTTTTTATACTTTCTGTATCATAGTAAAAGATGAAAATAAAATAGAATTAGAGAAAAAATCATCTAAGATAAAAAATATATTAAATGGTTTAGGATTTACAGCAGAAATAGAAAGCGGAAATGCACTTGACGCATATGTAGCAAGTATTCCCGGAAATATAGTGTGTAATTGTAGAAAGCCACCAATGCCAACAATAAATTTAGCTGATCTATTGCCTACCAGTTCAGTATGGGCAGGAGATGAGTATAATAAACATTTGAATGAAGCCGCTTTATTATATACGCAAACTACAGGAAATACCCCTTTTAGATTAAATTTACACTATGGAGATGTGGCTCATACTCTTATAGTAGGGCCAACTGGTGCGGGAAAATCTACATTGTTAGCAACATTAGAAGCTCATTATACAAAATATACTAATTCTCAAGTAATAAATTTTGACAAGGGAGGATCTACAAGGATATTAACTCAAGGAATGGGAGGGAAATTCTATGACTTGGGAGCTGATAATATTAGATTTCAACCTCTTAGAAATGTAGATAAAGAAAAAGAATGGTGTCAATCATGGATTGAAGAAATATTAACAATAAATGAAAATGTAACATTAGATCCAATAAGAAAATCTTATATAAGTAATGCCTTAGATTCAGTAGCAAATTTACCTATTCAAAATAGAACTTTAGGGGCTTTTGTAAGTTTCTTAGGTGGACAAGATAATCATTTAAAACAAGCTTTAGCAAGTTATCATGGAGCAGGAATTTATGCTAAATATTTTGATGGAAATACTGATTTCTTAGAAGATAATGACTTCATAACTTTTGAAATGGAGCAAATAGCAAATAATAAAAATGCTATAGTTCCTACTCTTTCTTATTTATTCCATAAATTAGAGATTGAAAAATTTACCGGGCGTCCAACTTTATTAACTTTAGATGAGTGCTGGTTGTTTTTAGATAATCCAATATTTAGTGCAAAAATTAGAGAATGGTTGAAAGTATTAAGAAAGAAAAATGTCGGTGTAATATTCGCAACTCAATCATTAGCAGATATAGCAAACTCAAATATTTTAAGTGCTGTTTTAGATTCTTGTTATTCAAGAATATATTTACCAAATGCAAGTGCTAATGAACAAAAAGATCTTTATAAAATTTTTGGACTAAATGAAACAGAGATACAAATATTAAGAAATGCTATTCCAAAAAGACAATACTACTATAAAAATCCTAATGGAAGTAGATTATTTGAATTAGCATTAAGCGGATTAGAGCTTGCATATGTTGCTGCATCAAGTCCTGAAGATCAAAATATGTGTAAACAATTAGCAAATTTACCAGTTGAAGAATTTAATATAAATTGGCTAAATTATAAAGGGTATGATGGTAAAATAATTTTAGAAAATTTAAAAAATGAGGTGTTAGAAAATGAATAAAATATTATTAGGAATGGTTTTAGTTGGAAGTACAGCATTAGCAATAAACGAAGTTCAAACAGTAGGAGTAGCAGCAAGTTATACAAATACTATGTATAAAGCAGAAAATCAATTTGTGCCAATACCTCTAATAAATCTTAATTATGAAAGATTCTTTATAAGAGGATTAAAACCGGGATTTAAAATTTATGAAGAGCCTGAATTTAATTTCTCTATTGTTGTAGATCCTTTAGCAGGATATTTTGATGGTTGGTATATTAAAGGATCAGATATGAAAGAGGGATATAAAAATATTGATGATAGAGATTATCAATTCATGTATGGATTAGAAGCTAATTATAATTTTACAGATGATGTTTTCGGAACATTAGGTTATATGTGGGGTAGTGATGGAAGCAAGGGAGAACTTGCTATCACTCATGTTAAATATTTAACTGATAGATTAGTATTCATGCCTAGTTTTAGTTTAAAATACTATGATAATAAATTTGTAGATTATTATGTAGGAGTAACTAAAGAAGAAGCTTTAAAAAATAGTAAAATAGATAAAGAATATAATACTAATGATTCTTTTACCGCAGGAATTACTATAACTTTTGAATATGCTGCAACTGAACAAACAACAATAAGTGTATTTGGTGGTTATGATTATTTTGATGATAAAATAGCTGATTCGCCAATAGTTGATAAAAACGGGCAGTTTTATGGCGGAATAGGATTAAGATATAGTTTTTAAGGAGTAATACTTTTAGTATTACTTTTTGAAAAGGAGAAAGTAAATGAAATTAAATAATAATGAGAAATATTTATATTATTTGGGAATAATTTTAGCTTTAATCTTTCTTATAATAATCTACTATTTGGTAAAAAGATAGAAAGGAGAAAAACCATGAAGCTAATAATTGCGGAAAAACCAAGTTTAGCTAGAACTGTTGCTAAGGCTTTAGGAAAATATGAAAACTATGCTGAACAAGATAGAACTGGATATGTAGAAAATGAAAATTATATTATTACTTGGTGTATGGGTCATTTGCTTTCTTTAAAAGATGTAGATGATTACTTAGGGAAAAAAACTCCATGGAAAGAAGTAGAACTTCCATTTGTTCCTAGTAATTTTGAATATAAGATCAAAGATGACGATATAATAAAAAAACAAGTTAGTATTATTAAAAATCTTATTGAAAGAGAAGATGTAAAAGAAATAATACATTGTGGAGATTCAGACAGAGAGGGTCAAATCATTGTAGATAGTTTATTAGCCTTTATAAGCAACGATAAAACAGTTATGAGGTTATGGTTGCCTGAACAGACAGAAGATACTATTAGAACACAATTAAAAGCTACAAAAAATAATTTTGAATATATAAATCTTCATAATGAGGGAATAGCAAGATCTTATATAGATTGGTTATTAGGAATAAACCTTTCAAGATATTTAACTAATAAAACAGAACATAAATTTGATGTAGGAAGAGTAGTAATTCCTATTGTCAAGTTTATTTATGATAGGGAAGCAGCAATTAAAAGTTTTAAAGTTGAAAATTATTACCAACTTGAAAGTTTATTAGGAGATACTGAATTAGTATTAACTGTAGATAAAAAATTTAAAGAAAATGAAGAAAAAGAAGCAATAAAAGAAGCTGAAAACCTTAATAAAAATCAAGCTATTGTTGAAAAAATTGAGAGTAAGGAAATAAAAAAATATCCAAGTAAATTATTTTCACTTTCAAAATTGCAAAATCATTTATCTAAAACTAACAAGATGTCTTTTGCAAAATCAGAAAAGATTATTCAAAATCTATATTTAAATGGATATATTACTTATCCAAGAACAAATACTCAATACTTGGCAGAAAATGAAAAAGAAAAAGTAAAAAAAATATTAGAAGTGCTTGATATGCCTGATGAGCTTGATTTTCTTGATTCTAAAAGAATATTTGATTCTTCAAAAGTAGAAAGTCATAGTGCTTTAACTATTACTACTAAAATTCCTAAAGAAGAGGATCTAACAGATGAAGAAAAAATAGTATATAACACTATTTATAATAGATTTATAAGTAATTTTACCAAAGAAGAAACTTTAGTCAATCAAATAAAAGTAGATCTAAAAGTAGGAACTGAAACCTTTACATTTAAAGGGGAAACTATAACTAAATTAGGATTTATGAAATATGAGCCACAAAAAATAGAAAATAAATTACCTAACTTTAAAGAGGGAGATAGTTATAACATAGAATTTAAACCAGTTAAAAAGAAAACTACTCCACCTAAGAAAGTTACAGAGGAAGAATTAGGAAATTTTCTTGAAAATCCTTTTAGAAATGAAAAAATGACAGAAGATGAAGAATACAAGGCCATTTTTGATGGTGTAGAGATAGGAACAGTTGCTACTAGAACATCAATTATAGAAAATGCAAAGAAAAATGAATATATTTCACAAAAAGGATCTACTTATAGTATAGAGCCTTTAGGAGAAAAACTCGTAGAAATTTTAGATACTCTTAAAATTGATCTTTATAAAAATAAAACAGTAGAGTTTAGTAAACTATTGAAAAAAATTTATAAAGGAGAAAGTGAAGTAGAGGAAGTTGTAAATAAAACAATAGATGAATTAAATAAAATTATAGGTCAAGATATAGAGGTAGAAAAAATAAAAATGGAAGATACCCTAGAAGATTTAGGAATATGTCCTATGTGTGGAAAAGGACAGATCCATCAAAAAAAATCTAAAGAGGGAAAAATATTTTATACTTGTTCCGAGGAAAATTGCAAGTTCTTTTTATGGGAAGATTCAAAACATTTTAACAATCCAATAAAAATAACAAAAGCCAAATTAAAAGGACTACTAGCCGGGAAAAAACAAGCTTTTAAAATGAAAAATAAAGAGGGTAAAGAATATGAAGCTTATCTAAAGATCAAAATAAATGGAAGCTATGTAAATTTTGAACTTGACGGATTTGTAAAAAAAGATAAAGAGTAATACTTTTAGTATTACTTAGGAGGTGTAAAATGAAAAGAAAATTACTTTTATTGGTTTTTACTGTAATTTTATCTTTTAATACTGTAGCTGGTATTTTTGGAGGTGGTGGATCTAGTGGTATAGGTAAATTAGTTACTCTTGTTACTAAAATTTCAGATACTCAAGTAAAAATGCAATTAGAGCAAATAGAACAAGGATTAAGACAGTTAGAAATGCTACAAAATCAAGCTACAAATATGTTAAGTATAGATGGAGCTTTAGCAGCTAGTCAACTAATGGGATTACAAAATAGTTTTCAAACAATAATTAATATTCAAAATCAAGTGTCATCAAAAATAAATGATTTTAATAATTTTCAAAATCAATTTAAAAGTGTTTATACAGAGTTTGAAAGTTTAAAAAATTTATCTCCTGATCAGTATATAGCACAAGCCAATAAGATATTAGCTCAATCAAGAAATGTCGTTGAAGATGGACTAAGAGCTGTAGGAATTGCAAATCCTCAACAAATGCAAAATGACGCACAAAGAGTAAAAGCATTAATGAGTGCAGCCAATACAATACCGGGTCAAAAAGCAGCTATTCAAGCTAATGTTCAAATGGCCGGAATGTCATATCAAGTTTTAAATGATTTAAAATTATTATTCTCTCAAAGTCTAGCAACTCAAAGTACAGCTATGATGACAGAAATACAAAAAGAACAAATGGCAAGAGAAGAAGCCGAAGCATTACTCAATGGTAAAATAAATGTTGATAATAAAAAAACAAAAACTTTAGAACGTATTTTAAATTAAAAGGAGTGAATTATTTATGAAAAAATTAATAATAGGAGCTTTAACCATTCTAGCACTTATAGGGTGTGGAAATGATTTTAAATATGAGGGGAAAAATGAAAAAGAAGAATTTTTAACTAAACTAATGAAAACTGATGATAAAAAATTACAAGAAGAATATGATAAAATTATAGCAGATTTAAAAGATAAAGTAGAAAAAAAAGACGATAAAGCTATAGAAGAATTAAAAGAATGGGAAGATCTTTATTTTGATTTATCAGAAAAATATCACAAAAAAATTGATGTAAGCAATAAAAAGGTAAAAACTTTAGAACGTTTTTTTGAATAGGTGGTTTTTATGAATACATTAACGGAAGTTTTAGATATTTTTTTAAATAAATTAGATAAAATTCCTGATAATCTAAAAAATACAGCTTTAGGTCTATTATGTGTATTTACCATAATTGATATAAGCTTAGAAGTTTTTAATTTAGAAGAAACCAACTGGAATAAATACATAGTAAAAAAAACATTTAGAGTTGGAATATTAATTTTTTTAATAACAAAATGGTCGTGGCTATTAAAAGAAATAGTAAAAGGATTTATAAAAGTAAGTGAACTTGGTATAAAAGTTACAATGAGTAGTAATGATTACTTTAATAATCCTAGTAAATTAATAGACATTGGATATGATTTAGCAGTAAAAATAATGGGAGCTTTTAGATTTTCTTCTCCATCTACCTATATTTTAATTATTGTATGGTTATTTATAATAATAGGATTTTTTTTCTTAGCTTTTTCAATAATACTAAATTGGATTGAATATTATATTTTAACTGGAATAGCAATAATCTTTATTCCTTTTGGAACTTTAAAAGTGGGAGAAAATTATTATACTAACGTTTTTAAAACAGTAATAGGATCAGCCATTAAAATGTGTGTTTTAAATTTAGTTATTCTAATAAGTCAACCAATAATAGAAGAGGTAACTTTAAATATAGACAATAAAATTAATAGTTTTCTTCATATTGCAGCAGTAATATTAATACTTGCATATATAGCTTTACAAATTCCAAGTATGGCCGCTTCGTTAATGACTGGTAGTCCTGCATTAAATGCTAGTGCTGCACTACAAACTGGATTAGCAGGATTAAGAACAGCAGTAGCAGGAGTTGGGGCAGCAGCTACAACTATAGCAGCCGGAGCCGGAGCATATGCCGGGGCTATGGGTGGGGCTAACTCTATGGCCGATAAAGGAGGAATGGCAGGAAGTAAACTCGGTGGAGCTATAGGAGGAATTTTCGGTCCCGGTGGTGTAGCAGTTGGACAAGCTATAGGTGGAGCATTTGGAACAGCAGTAGGTGGAGTAGCAGGAATGGCAAGCGGAGCAGCACAAGGAGCTTATTCATCATTAAATAAAAATAAAGGAGAAACTAAAACAGACAATAAAAAAGAAGATAATAACGCTAATAATAAAGCAGCAAACGCAAATAATAAAACTACTCCAAATAATGCTAATAACAATGCTAACAATGGATCAGTAAATGCAGATACTGGAACTACTCCAAGTAATACTAATGGTAATACTGACAATGGATCAGTAAACACAGATACTGGAACTACTCCAAGTAATACTAATAGTAATACTGACAACGGATCAGTAAATACAAATACTGGAACTAAATTAAAAAGAGAAGATATGTACTCAAATATAAACCATAAAACTAAATTAAATGGAGAAGAAATTTAATGAAAAAAATAATACTAATCTTTATTATTTTTATAGGTTGTTTATTATCTCAAAGGAATAAATATATAATAAATCCCTCTAAATCTTTAACTAGGGGGATTTATAAAACTTTTCCAGTAGAAACAATAAATAAAGGGGATATAGTAGTTTTTAATATTCCTAATGATATAAAAAAAATGGCTAAAGAAAGAGAATATATCTTAAAAGACGCACAAACATTAATGAAAATAGTAGCAGCAACTAAAGATGATATGGTAACAATAAAAAATGATGAACTCTTTATAAATGGTATATCTTGGGGAAAAATGGCCTATAAAGATAGTCATTTAAGAAAACTAAATCCTAAAAGTGAAAAAGAATTACAGCCTAAAAATGATGATGAGTATTTATTACTTTCTAAAGTAAAAAATTCTTTTGATGGTAGATATATAGGAATAGTAAAAAGAAAAGATATAATATATAAAGCAGAATTATTTATAAAATTTTAATGAAATAATTGAAAAAAATAAGAAATTATGATATAATTTAAGTACTAAAAAAGCGGTGTACCCTACCAATTTAAGTGGGAACTAAAAAAGCGGTGTACCCTACCAATTTAAGTGGGAACTAAAAAAGTAAAAAAGTGTCATAGACACTTTTTTTTTTAGAAAGGAAATAGAATGAAATTAAAATTTTATGAAGTTAACCAAGAATATCAAAGTTATTTAAAACAATTTGAAACTAAGATAATGGATAGTAAAGGAATAAAAGAAAAAAGGCCATATATAGGTATTATTATTCAAATTGAAGAATATTCATATTTTGCACCTCTTACTTCTCCAAAACCAAAACACTTAAAACTAAAAAATTCTATGGATTTTCTAAAAATAGATGGTGGAGTTCTTGGAGCAATAAATTTTAATAATATGATTCCAGTTAAAGCAGATCTTTTTACTGAAAAAGATATAGAAGCAGAAACTGACGAGAACTACAAAAACCTTTTAAAAAAACAATTAACATGGTGTAATACTACAACAAACAAAGATAATATAATAAAAAAAGCAGAAAAATTATATAAAGAAATAACTACTAAAAAAGAAAAAAGTAGATTATGGGAAAGATGTTGTAATTTTTCGTTATTAGAAGAAAAAGCTTTAGAATATAGTCAAGTATTAGAAGTAAAAAAAAACGACAACAAATAGCCTATAATCCATTGACAGGGCATGAGTTAAAAACTCTTAAAGGATATGAGCTGCCAAAATATGATACTAACCAATGGATCAGTAAAGTAGAAGTTGAAAAAAATAATCTAAAGGTAGTAAATGGATCAGCTACAACTGTTCCAGTAGTATTAAAGAAAGATGATAAATTAATAACTAAAGATATAGAATTTTATAATATAGCACAATTAGATATATCTAAGGAATTTAAAAAAGAACACTTTAAGGATCTAAAAATAGAGCCTAAAAAAGAACAAAAAATTTCTAAAGAAAAAAGTCGTAGTATAGAAAGATAGAGGTAAAATATGAAGTTTGATAAAATAATAGCAATTTCTTCAAAAAAACAAATTACTTTACCTAAGAAAGTTTATGAAGAGTTAGGATTTACAGATCAAGTTAGATTAGTAGTAGATGATGATAATTCTATAAAATTATTTCCAGTAATTAAAGAGAAAAAAAGTAATGTCTTAGAAGAATTAATAAAAAAAGGGTTATCAGGAGAAGAACTTTTAAAAGAATTTAAAAAGAGAGAGGAAAAAGAATGAATGTTTTAATTTTATTATCAATATTTTTTGCAGTAATAGGAGTAATAATGTTACTTTTAGGTTTTAAAGCAGGAGAACGTGGCGGAATAAAATTAGTATATTTAGGATCAGTAGTTATAGTTATTGCATTTATGATATTTTATATAAATTTACAACTAAGAGATATAAAAGCTAAAAAAGACTATTTAATAAAAATAGAGCAAGTTTTATCTAAAAAAAATGTTCCTAATAAAGAATTAATTATAAAAGAATTAAAAAATAAAACTTTAGAAGAGTTACAAGAATACTATTTAAAAAAATTAGAAGAATAAAGGAGTTTTAATGTTATTAGAGTTATTTTATCTAACTACTGTAATGATTGTAATAAGTAGCATAGGAATTTTAATAAGTATAACTCAAAATAGAAGAAAAGGAATGTTTTTTTTCTGTGGAGTATTAACAGTAGCAGCAATAGTTTCATATATAGGATTTTACTTGACTTTATTTAAACTTTCTTAATATTAAAGAAAAGTAATACTTTTAGTATTACTTTTCTTTAAAAAAATTAGGTAGATTTTTAATCTACCTAAACCAAAGAATTTAATATTAAGATATTTTCAATTAAGTAATCTTCATTTTCAATTAATTTATCCTTTTCTTTCTTCGGATCAAGTTCTATACACCATGTAATATATTTTAGAATATCACTAAAAGAAAAGACAACAAGCCACAGTATATTAGGGTCTCTATTTCGATCTAAACTATTGTATATTTTTAAAAGCGGTTTTGATAATTTTCTTGAGATCTCTGTATTAATGGGTTTTTCAGCTAATAAATAATTAAATGCTAACATATTTTTAGACATAGATATTACCTCCTTTAAAATGAAAAAAATTTCTATCATCTAAGTTTATTAAAGATAAATAATTCATAAGTTCCCCCCTTTTTATTTAGTTAGTATAGGGGAAAATATCCCCTATAATTTGTGTAAAAAATTTTTTATTTCTAAAACTTCTTCAATTTCTTCATCAGTAAGGCCGTCTATTAATTCTTCTAGCTCATTTTCCACTTTAATAATTTGCTCAATTTTTTTTAATTCAATGTCATATACTGAATAGCCATTACTTACAATTAATTCTTCTAACTTTCCTTTTTGCTCCCTTAAATTCTCGTCAGCACAGATATAGAAATCTCCTATTGTTTTATAATATAAGTTTGTTCTACACCATTGATAAAATGATAGATCAAAGTTTTGTTCTTCTACCATAGTATTGAAAAATTTTTCTAAAACTTCTTCATTTCTTCCCTCATTTTCCATCATCTTTTTAAAATCGTCATATAATCTAACATTTAGCATTTTAAAACCTCCTAATAGTTGATGTTGAAATCCCCCATCAAAAATGATTTTTTTCTTTTTTTTATTTTTTAGTTAGCCAAGAATAAGCAAATTTTCGAGGGAAATCAATATTTTTTTGAAAAGTTTTTGAGTAACGAAGTGGAAAAAAAAGTTTTCAAAAAACTCGAAGAGCTTGATGTTGATTTACCGGGCTGAAAGAGAAAATTTGCAAAAATTCGCAGGCTGAAAAATAAAAAAAGAAATTAAATAAAAAAAAACAAGGGATTTATCCCTTGTTTCCTTATTAGCATTATAGTGCCATTGATAATTGAGCTTTTTTGTCTTTTGATTTTTCTTTTACTTTTTCCTTACCTAATTCTTTGCTAATAACCTTTTCATAGCCTAATACTCTATCAGTTACTTTTTCTGCCTGTGCTGCTGCTCTAAATAGAACATTAGGGTCATTTTTTAATAGTTGTACCCAACTTTGAATATAAGCTTTGTTATTCTCAAAATTATATTTTAAGCCTTTTTCTTGTCCTATAAAAACACTTGAAAACTCTGCTATTAATTCTTCATAAGCATAATCTTTAGTACCAAATTTATTATTAAGAGGTCTATTCAATCTACTTGGGTGGCCTGTTGAATGTGCTATTTCATGCAACATGGTAGCATAATAGGAATTTGCACTTTTAAAACTTTCTCTTGGTGGCATACATATTTTATCATCAGTAACTGAATAAAAAGCCATATCCCCGCCAAATGTTATTGGAACACCACAGTTTTGTTCTATAAGTTTGATTTTATTATAATTAACAGATTTTTTCTTTTCTTCAAATGGAGGAATACCCTCTATTTGTTCTGCATTGAAAACATTGAAAGTTTTACAAAATGTTTTTACATTAGTTTTAAGGTATTGTCTTTTTTCTTCTTCTGATAAGGTTTTAATAAAGTCTATATCTAAATCTTTTTTAGTAGATGTGTCATAATATTTAAAAACTTCTAAAGTAACAGATTTAGCACCTTTTTTTATTTTCCAACCTTGCTCTTTTGCCTGTAAAAACGTTACCCATCTAGGATCTTTATAGTTATGTTTTACAGCTTCAAGAGATAGTTTAATACTATTTCCACCTTTATATCTTGCTCCAGTAGTTGGGTTATAACTAGGGTTTTCCCAAGATTTTTCCCATGGAATTTTATTGTTTTCTAAGGATTTAATAACTTCTTCAACAAATTGTTTTCTACTTTCCTTAAATTTATCCTTGATGTCAGCTTGCTTATATGTTTCTCTTTTAAATTTAATACTTTCCTCACTTATTTCTGTTTCTTTCATCTGATTTTTTCTAAGATTTTTGAGTAACATTCCCTCTTCACTAAAACTAAATATATCATTACCTATTATATAATGGTCTGTAAGTTGCTTTTCGAGAAGAATAGAAAGATCTTCTATTGCTTCTGTTAAACTTATATCTTGTTTAGATGGCCTAATATTTCCTGATGGGTGATTATGGATCAATTGAATACCTTTTATATCTTCTCTTAATAACGTTGAAGTTACTATTCTTAAATCAACTTGAGATCTATCTATTTGTCCTACAAAAGGATTTATAATATCTTTAATATTATTATTTTGATCGTATAATATTACCCCTAATTGTTCTTGTGAAAGGCCGCCATAAGTTTTAATTAAAGTATTTTTAACTTCTTCTCTATTCTCAATTAAATTAAATCCTTTTAATTCCTGTTTAGCAATATGATTTGCAAACTCTCTGTATTCTTCATCATAAGAAAAGTTTTTAATTTCTTTTGAAAAATAATTTTTATTACTAGGACTAGGAGAAAAATCAGCAAAATAAATATAATCATCATAAATAATTTTATTATCTCCAGTTATAACTTGTCCTGTAAGTTTACTATATCCAATATCTTCTAATTTATCTGTAATATATTCTAAATCTTTAAATGGTTGAGTATAAGAAATTCCTCTTAATTCAGTAGATTTAAGATCAGGAAGATTAGCAGTTAATATAAATTTTGTAGCAGAGGTGTCATAAGTATCTTTGATAACATCTTTAATAGTATAATCATTAATATCAAAATTTTTACATGTTCTAATTTTTCCTGAATTATTTACCATAATAACTTGTATTTCATTTTCTTTTGGAGGGTATGCGTTAATAAATTCAAGAAGTTCATCTTCTCTATTTACAGACACTTGTAATTCTCTATTTCTTAAAAATTCAAAATAAGTTGATAATTCTTGAACTTCATTATTTTTATATTTTTGATAAAGTTCTTCTTTAGATTCACAATCAAAATATTTATAAAAACTATTCTTCATGTTTCATCACTTCACTTGCATAAGCTATGAACTCTTGGTATTCTTGAACAATAGGATTATTTTTATTTTCAGGATCATTTAAAAAATCATATAATTCATCAAAAGATTTTAAGTTTAGATCTTCCATTAATTTTTTTAAACCATTATTCATAAAATATACCTCCTATTTCTTTAGATATTTATAAATTAATATTAGAAATATAAAAATTAATATAC
>OGDD01001090.1_pt1 | contig 22607 bp, 28 predicted proteins | sample 1570301 | NCBI WGS metagenome assembly OGDD01 (sample SAMEA2581971, study PRJEB24529) | metagenome | biome: Human gut stool | place: China | collected 2011 | reverse complement strand
ATAATCTCTCCTCGTATATTTAGTATTATAAATTTTATTGTTTTTACAATGTCATAAAGTTAATAAGCTATACTTAATAGGTAGTTTTTCTAAATGTTCCTATTCTTCAATTGACTAAAGTTTTCTCAATCACAATTACACTTCATTGGGTTTTTCACAGCATCAAGAAAACCAGATTATAAAAATCTGGTTTAGCTTTTATCTAATCTAAAGAATACTGCAATTCTAATCTTTTGTATTGTTCTAGGGGCGCTTCGTTCTCTTTCATTGCTTTTATCATAAGATTTTCCATTTTCTTAATAATTTCTGGATCATTGATTTCTTTCTTCTGTTCATAATCACATGATAAATCAAACAAATGATCAGTATTTACAAAACAAGTATCCTTTACAAGTGCTGCAGGAGAACTAGGCACTTTATACATAGGCATATTTGTGCGAGGAAGAAATCTTCCCATTTCTATATTTTCACCTTTTTCTTTTCCTAACCAATTTCTAATTGTTGTAAGACTTGTCGTATATTCATAACATTGTGATTGATCTCTACCGCCACGCATGTATGTATATTGACCATCATAAATATTTACTGAACATCCGTATGTTCCATATAAGGCATATTCTTGAATTGGTTTATCCTCTTCAATAATTGTTCTAAGTGATTTACCAACTACAGAAGTAGGAATATTAATTTCTTGGTAATCAAGAATTGTTGGCATTAAATCTATATTTTGAGTAATCTGCTTATACGCTTTACCTTTACCCTTTTGATTTGGAAGATGTACAAGTAATGGTATATTAGCCAATTCATTATAAGCAGGCATATAACTCTTACCAATATACTCTCTTTCTCCAAAGCAATAACCATGATCCGTTGTTAAAATAATCAAAGTATCTTCATACATGTTAGCCTCTTTTAGCTTATTAATGAATCTCCCAAAATGCTTATCGGTCATAGTTATTAATGCTTTATATCTTCTTCGCAAATGTTCCATTGCTTCATCAGTTTCTTCATCAATTTTATGATAAATTGGCAAATCAAAGTGTGGTCCAGTATAATCATCATTATACAAATCCAAATATTCTTGAGGAACATCAAAAGGTTCATGTGGATCAAATGTTTCCACCATTAAAAAGAAATCTTTTGCTCCTTTATTATTATCTATCCATTGCATTGCAGCATCAAAGCATTTTACACTAGAATAATCTTTTTCCTCTTTGAACCTCGTTCTATTACATTGATACTGACGTTTAACATCACCAAAATACTTTTCAGGTTGCCATGGATCATCAATCAATGATACCCAAGGATCACTTTCTTGTCCTCTAAAAAACTCATAAGTATTAAACTGCTGACAATAATTTTCTCCTCCAATACGGAAATAATGAGCATGATCAGTAATCATATGAGAACGAATATTCCCTTCTTGAAATAATACTTTTGGAAGAGTTGTATCGTAAATTTCAATTGGTCCCCATGAGCGTTCCAAGAAATTTAATCGTCCTGTAAATATATCTCTACGAGCTGGCATACACGGCATACTTCCTACAAAATGATTATCAAAGCGACAACTATCTTGAGCAAATTCACGAATATTAGGATTCATGCAATCAGTATTAGAATTATAACATTCTAAATAATCTCTTCGTAGAGTGTCCATCAATACTACAATTGTCCTCATTTTTATCCTCCTATTCATCATCCGAATTATTTTCAATTTTATATGTGTTTACATAAATAATAGATTGCTTTGATTCCTCAATTATTGAACTAATTTCATTTTCAGAAAGTTTTTCCTCATGCATCAAAGCTATTGACAAAACTAAAGGAAGGTTCATTCCACATATAATATGAATATGATCATTCGCGTATGGAGCAAAATACTGCGTTACACTTCCTCCAAGCATATCAGTGAATACGAACACCTCATCTCCATCTAATACACTTTCCATGATTGTCTTAACATCTTTCGTTATTTCTGTACAATTCACATACGCATCTAGAATAATAACATCCTTTTTACCAGATAAAAATTCCAATGTATCTGCCATACCCGAAGCTAAGCGATGATGAGTTGCGATAATTATTTTTCTCATTTTAACTACTCCTTAAGCAAGAATACCTAAAGCTGCACAAAGCATGGATAAAGCAACAATAATCAATATTAAAACTGTAACAGACACTTTACCAGATTTTATTAATTTATAAGATAAAATAGTTGCTAATACTGGAAGTAAAAATGGGAAAATTTGATCAAGAATACTTTGAATTTCCGTCACCGATTCCCCTGAAGTAAATTTCAAAGGTGTAGTGATTTTAACAACAGAAGGAATTAACGCGCCTGCTACAACCAATCCTAAAATTGACATAGTTTCAGTCAGTAGGTTGATTTTATCACCTAATTTTGAAATTATTTTTGTTCCTGAGTTATACCCGAATTCCATCAATTTCATTCGAACAAACCAAAACATAATATTTAAAGCAATCCAAATCAGTGCTCCAGCAACATTTCCTTCTAATGCCATATAACCTGTAATTGACCCTACAATAGTTGGATATAAAACCCAGATCAAAGAATCACCAATTCCTGCTAATGGTCCCATCAATCCAATTTTAAAACTTTGAACAGCCGCTTTTGTTTCAATACCCCCTTCATCTTCCATAGCCAATGCAGCACCTAAGATTAATGGTGCCAACCAAGGATGTGCGTTAAAATAGTTAAAATGGTTGTTTAATGCCTCAATATATTCCTCATCATTCGGATAAATTTTTCTTAAGCTTGGTCCTAAAGCAAAAACCACAGAACCTGCCTGTTGATATTGATATGTATATGTATTCACAGCCATCGGTATCCAGCGCCACGCTGCTTTTCTTAAATCTTTTTTTGTTAATACTGGTTCTCTATTCATCTTCAAGACCTCCATTACCTTGTTCATTTGAATTATTCATTTGAGTATTATTAAATGCATAATATACTAGACATACCATAGTACCTGCAATTGCCACACCTAACATTGAAACATTCATGTACGCAACTAAGAAAAAGCCTAAAATAACAGCTGCAATAAATTTTCCAGTTGGCATAAAATTTAACAATAATGCAACACCAACTACTGGTAACATTTTAGACGCAATTGTTAATCCACCAGTAAACCATGCTGGCATAGCTTTTAATACAGCATTAACCATATCTCCACCTACAAAAACAGCAATTGACATTGGAATAGCAGCAGTCAAAAACATAAGAACTGGTCCACAAAGAAGAGTTCTATACATTGCAGAAAATTTTTTATGATTGGCTAAAGTTTGAGCATGACGAACGATAATACTTTGAGAAATTTTTGCAATAACATCAAACTGAACCATTAACATTGCTACTGGGATACCAATTGCCAAACCAGCTTCTACTCCACCACCGCTTGTTGCAGCAACTGCAACGGCGACAACAACTCCTACTCCATATTCAGGTACACTACTACCGCCAATTGAAGCAACTCCTAAGGACATTAATTGTAATGTTCCCCCTATATACAACGCAGTTGGCATATCGCCGACAATTAACCCAGCAAAAACTGAAGTTATTACTGGCCATCGTAGCCCTAAAGTTAGACCGTATTTATCAAGTGGAACGAATCCTGCTAATATAATCAACAGTAAATCTTGTACAATTGTTAATTCCATACTTTATCTCTCCTCTTATTTTAATAAATCTTTCAAATCCTGTTTAGGATCAGCGACTAAATATTTAGCATAAATATCAACGCCCTTATCCATTAATTCTAGATAAATTTTCTTCTCTTCTTCATCTATTGTCGTAAAACGATTTACACGAAGTACTTCATCTTCATTTTCAATCTGTGCAGTTGCACCAATATTTATTTCTTTAATTGGAACGTTAGCTTCATCAATCAATCGTTTTAAGGTTTCTACGCGTTTTACAATAATAAAAATGGATTGTCCATCATATTTATTAGCTTTAAAATTATCTAGAGCTGTTTCCAAAGGGATAATGGAAATGGCCATTCCAGCCGGGCGAGCAAGTTTCATTGTACTTTTCATCATTTCGTTATTAGCGACTACATCATCAATAATCATAACTCTTTGAGCTTTAGTTTTAGGAGCCCATTGAGTTGCAGTTATTCCATGTAATAATCTATTGTCTATTCTTGATAAAACAATTTTCATTTTATTTTCCTCCAATCTTACCTTATTAGTGATCACCTTACGATATAATGATACATTTCTCAAATATTTGTGTCAACTAAATTTCGTTATTTTTGGTTATTTGGTTATTTAGAATTTATAAAATAACCATTTTTGTTTTTTTATATAGTCAATTTATATGTATTTGTGATATTATAGATATATAAGTAAGATGGGTGATATTTATGAATTTTGAAGAAAGAAAAGACTTGATTTTAAAAGAATTAAATAAAAAGGGGAAACTATCATTTCATGATATTGAAAAAATAGTTGATGTTGCTCCTACGACTATACGACGAGATTTAACCATTTTAAACCAAGAAGGGTTGGTCAAACGATTTCACGGAGGAATAAAATTAGATAATGGAGTATCTGAATTTTCTATGCGACAAAAACAATCTATGCACACAGAAGAAAAGAAATTATTAGGTAAAAAAGCTGCCTCTTTCATTCAACCAAATGAATTGATTTTCATAGGCAGCGGTTCTTCAACAATGTCTATGATTGAATTTATGGATGATAAAAGTGTATCCGTCATCACTAATGGTATTCCTCACGCTGAAGCTTTACACAAAAAAGGAATTCGAACATTTCTTTTATGTGGTTTCTTAAAAGAGCATACAAGATCACTAGTTGGTAAAGAAACTGTACAGTTAATGAGCAATTATAAATTTGATAGATGTTTCATCGGCGCCAATGGCATTAGTTCAAACCTTGACCTATTATCCGCTGATTTTTTAGAGCATGATATAAAAAATGCAGCTATTACAAATAGTATAAAGTCATTTGTTTTGGTAGATTCATCTAAATTTAATACCACTGCTATGTATTCTATCCCTCTACGTGATCATCCTAATATGTTTTTGATCACTGACGATAAGACTCATACCAGTAGTCAAATTATTGATGTATAATTAGATTAGAACCACCCATAAAAATGAGTGGTTCGTTCTGAGACTATAAGACTCTCTTACTATACCAGCGTCTCAAGGCGCTGGTTTTCTCTTTTCGTTCAAGACACTATTGCAACTTATCTCTTTTTCTACTTCTGAAGGAGTAGCTGTACTGTTTGTTCTGATTTTTGCATGGGTCTTCGTATTCTATTACACTTATTTTATATTTTGCTATTTCTTCCTATTCTCTTATATACTTCGCTTTTGTAGCTTCATTTAATCTTACAGTACTTACATAAATTCCTTCTACCAAAAATATCTGTTCCTATATTTATTAATTCGCATGTCTATCAAACATCATCAAATCAGATTTACCTTTCAAATAAACCATAAAACTTGATACACTATATTTAAGTGGTATCCTAGTAGTAAATATACATAATCTGGCATCACGCGTCCTTTTATTATCTATAATTAATACTTTTATCATCTCTAATAAATCTTTTCTGTATATCATTTTCCATTGATGCTTTAGAATGAACACAATATGGTGTTTATACATCCATACTGTATGGGTTAATGAATTATTTTTTTGCTATCTTTTATCACTGAGTTTTTCGTAACATAAAAGAATCAGTTGGTATTTTATCAACTGATTCTTCATTTATCCTTTATATACAACTTTTCCATTAATGATCGTATAGTCTACCTTTGTTAATGAGTCTAAAATAGATCCATCACAAATGACAATATCTGCATCTTTTCCTGCTTTTAAACTTCCTAAACGATTATCTAACCCTAAAATTTTAGCTGGATTAATAGTAATTGCCTCTAAAGCTTCTATTTCTTCCATCCCAGCTTTCATAGCTAATCCTGCACACAAAGATAAGTATTCCTGTGGAATTACAGGAGAATCTGTTGTAATAGCCACTAATACGCCTTCATCCATCAATGTTTTTGGTGTTGTAAATGATTTGTTTGCTAATTCAAACTTACTTTTATGTGTTAAGGCAGGACCTACAATTGCAGGATATCCACTTTCTTTTATCTTCTCTTTAATCACTTCTCCATCTGTACAATGATCCAAAGTAACATCAATGTCAAATTCTTTCGCAATACGTATAATTGTTAATATATCATCAGCACGATGCGCATGACATTTCAAAGGAATTTCTTTTTTTAATACTGGAATCATTGCTTCTAACCTCATATCATATGCAGGTGTATTTCCTGCATTTCTTCGTGCACTCTCTTTCTTTTCCATATATTCTTTTGTTTTATATAAAGTTTCCCTTAAAAGAGCCGCAATATTCATTCTAGTCTTAATTTTAGATTCCTGATATACACGTTTTGGATTTTCACCAAAAGCACACTTCATGGCAACTGGATTTTTAATAACCATATCATCTATACAGTTTCCATAGGTTTTATAAACCATAAAAGTTCCACCAATGACATTGGCACTGCCAGGTCCTGCAGCAACTGTAGTAACACCTGCTTCACATGCATGACGTATTGTTTCATCCATTGGATTACAGCCATCAATCGCTCTTACATGAGGTGTAACAGGATCACTGCTTTCATTGACATCATTTCCTTCCATGCGAATAGACGACTCTTCCATTCCTAAATGACAATGTGCCTCTACAAGACCAGGATACACATATTTATTAGTCGCATCAAGAACATCCTCATCTTCTAATTGTTCCAAATGCGCACCTATTTCACTAATATGCCCATCTAAAATTCGAATATCCCCAATAAAAATTTCTCTGTTTTCCATCGTATAGATTTTACCATTTTTAATTAACATAAGATTCCCTTCTTTCTTTGAAATCTATTATATTCCTTTTGACGCAGATATACAATTTTACATATCTTAGTTTTAACAACATTTAACTGTCTGATTTCAAAACTAACGATTTACTATACAAAAAAGGGGGATATGATCCCCCAATAATAAACAAATATAAGATTTTCTACTTAAATGCTTTTTTAAACTTCTCAAAAGGAGATTCATGCCCTTTTTTACTACGAAGTTTTTCATATAAATCTTTTTCTTCTCTGGTAATCTTTGTTGGAATTTCAACACGTACTTCTACATATTGATCTCCCTGCTGTCCACGTGGAGATTTTACACCTTTTCCTTTTAAACGGAACTGCTGTCCATATTGCGTTCCTGCAGGAATGGTAAGCTCTACATCCCCATATACAGTTGGAACATCAATTTTACATCCTAACACAGCATCAACAGCACTAATAGGAATAGAAATTCGAATATCATTTCCATCACGAACAAATTGTTTATGACGTCCAACTAAGATTTCAATATACAAGTCCCCATTAGGACCTCCATTAATTCCACGTTCTCCTTTATTTGGAACACGTACCTGCTGACCAGACTGAATACCTGCAGGAATCTTGATATCCAATTTCACACGTTTATGTTCATAACCTTTTCCACCGCATTTTGAACATTTATGCAAAATTTTCTTTCCGGTTCCATTACAGTCAGGACATACAGACTGTGACTGGAACACTCCAAATGGTGTACGCTGCTGTGTCGTTACTGTACCACTTCCTCCACAGCGAGAACATGAGGTAATATCTGATTTTGATCTAGCCCCTGTTCCAGAACATTCTTCACAAGGCTCATCAACTTCCAGCGTAATTGTTTCAGTTCTACCAAAAATTGCGTCCATGAAATCAATACGCATCTGCATGAAACGATCATTTCCTTTACGAGGTCCTGTATTGCTTCGACGACTTCCACCGCCAAAACCTCCTCCAAAGAAAGACCCAAAAATATCACCAAAATCTTCAAATCCTCCAAAGCCTTGTCCACCAAAGCCCTGTGCACCATCCATACCTGCAAAACCAAACTGATCGTATGTTGCTTTCTTTTGAGGATCACTTAAAACTTCATAAGCCTCATTAATTTCTTTAAATTTTGCCTCTGCATCCGGTTCTTTGTTTATATCCGGATGGTATTTTTTCGCCATCTTACGATAGGCTCTTTTTATCTCATCATCACTTGCACCTTTGCTAAGCCCAAGGACTTCATAATAATCTCTTTTTTCACTACTCATTCGGATCACCCTCCTATGGAGTTATCTTATCTTTCTTGTCGTTTATTACAGATGATAAATTCTCCACTTTCTTCCTATAAAACGTTACTACCCGACTTGAGGCAGTAACATCACAAAACCTAGTGCAAGCACTAGGCAATGTGATGAATTGCTAATTTATTTTTTCTCTTCAAATTCAGCATCTACAACATTATCATCGTTGTTTGTTCCTGTATTTGCATCTGCTCCCTGAGCAGCCTGCTGTTGATACATCTGTGCACTTGCTGCCTGTGCTGCTTTTTCCAATGCATCTAATTTTTCTTTTACGGCAGCCATATCATTTTCATCTAATGATTTCTGCAAGTCATCGCGAAGTTTCTGTGTTTCTTCTTTCTGTTTTGCATCAATCTTATCACCATTATCAGCTAGCATTCCATCAATCTGTGCGATGAATCCTTCTGCACGGTTTCTTAAATCGATTTCTTCTTTACGTTTTTCATCTTCTGCTTTGTGTTCTTCAGCTTCACGTACCATACGATCGATTTCTTCATCACTTAAACCAGAAGTATTCTGAATTGTGATAGACTGTTCTTTACCAGTACCTTTATCTTTTGCAGATACATGTACGATACCATTAACGTCAATATCGAAAGTAACTTCAATCTGAGGAACTCCACGACGAGCAGGAGCAATTCCATCAAGTTTGAACATACCTAATTCTTTATTGTCGTTAGCCATTGGACGTTCACCCTGAAGTACACGAATATCTACAGCTGGCTGGTTATCTGCAGCAGTTGAGAAAATCTGTGATTTACTTGTAGGAATTGTTGTATTACGAGGAATTAGAACGGTCATAACTCCACCCATTGTTTCAATACCTAAACTTAATGGTGTAACATCTAACAACAATACATCTTTTACATCACCCTGGATAACTCCACCCTGAATAGCAGCACCCATAGCTACAACTTCATCTGGGTTTACAGAACGGTTTGGTTCTTTTCCTAATACGTTTTTAACAGCTTCCTGAACAGCTGGAATACGAGTAGATCCACCTACTAACAATACCTGGTGAATATCATTTTTTGTAAGTCCAGCATCACGAAGTGCGTTACGAACTGGTTCCATTGTACGATCTACCAAGTGTTTTGTCATTTCATCAAATTTAGCACGAGTTAAAGTTGCTTCAAAGTGAAGAGGTCCATCAGCTCCAGCAGAGATAAATGGCAATGAAATCTGTGTCTGTACCATACCACTTAAATCTTTTTTCGCTTTTTCACCAGCTTCTTTTAAACGCTGCATAGCCATTGCATCTTTTGACAAGTCTACACCATTTTCTTTCTTGAATGTATCTACCATCCAGTCAACAACAACGTTATCGAAGTCATCTCCACCTAAGTGTGTATCTCCATTTGTAGATAATACTTCAAATGTTCCGTCTGCAAGTTCCAAAATAGAAACGTCAAATGTTCCTCCACCTAAGTCATATACAAGAACTTTCTGTTCTTTATCTGTTTTATCAATACCATAAGCAAGTGCTGCTGCCGTTGGTTCGTTGATAATACGTTCTACTTCCAATCCAGCAATTTTACCAGCATCTTTTGTTGCCTGACGCTGTGCATCATTAAAGTATGCAGGAACAGTAATAACGGCTTTATCAACTTTTTCTCCTAAATAATCTTCTGCATATCCTTTCAGATACTGAAGGATCATAGCTGAAATTTCCTGTGGAGTATACTGTTTTCCTTCCAACTCTACTTTTTCATTCGTTCCCATCAAACGTTTTACAGAACTAATTGTATTTTTGTTAGTAACTACCTGACGTTTTGCAGCATCACCAACGATACGTTCTCCATTTTTATAAGCTACAACAGATGGAGTTGTACGATTTCCTTCTGGGTTTGTAATTACTTTACATTCCCCACCATCCATAACAGATACACAGCTATTTGTTGTTCCTAAGTCAATACCAATAATTTTACTCATAATATATATCCTCCTTTATTCACTTACCTTAACAAGGGTAGCACGTAATACACGATCTTTTAACATATAACCTTTCTGTAACACTTCCACAACCATTCCAGGCTCTACACCTTCTACAGCTTCCTGCATCAATGCCTGATGGAAGTTTGGATCAAATGGTTTATCCTGTGCTTCAATTTCTTTTACACCTTCGTTATTCAAAATATGAATCAACTGCTGATAAATCATTTCAAATCCTTTTACATAGTTCTTCAAATTTGGATCTTCCACATTGGTTGCCAATGCTCGTTCCAAGTTGTCAATAACTGGAAGAACTTCTGTCGCAAATCCCTGAATACGATATTTTCGTACATTGTCAGCTTCTGCCTGCAAACGTTTCTTTAAGTTTTCTGCATCTGCATATGCTTTAAAATAAGCATTTTTACTAGCTGCAAGTTCTTCCTTCAGTTTGGCTACTTCCTCTTCCAGCTCTTCAATTCTTTTTTTCTTGAAAAGCTTGGATGATTTTTTTTCTTCTTTATTTGTCTCTACATTTTCTGTTTCTTCTACATTTGCATCTTCCTGTGTTACTTCTTCACTTGATGCCTGTGCAGTTTCTTCTTTTACTTCTTCTTTAATTTCTTCCTGTACATTTTTTTCTTCCTGCATACTGACCTCCTTATTCTTCCTGTCGATACATATCTTCCAACACTTTACTCATATATTCCATTAAGGCAACTACACGATTGTACTGCATCCTTGTTGGACCAACAATCATCAGTTCTCCTTCTTCTTTGTCATTCATTTTAAATCGGCTGGAAACAACTGCTACATTGTCCATTTGAATCAAATTGTTTTCTCCGCCAATTTCAATCGCCACATTTCCTTCATGATTTGCAATCTGTCGAAATAAAGAGCTATCCTCCAGCATTTTCATCAATTCTTTCAGTTTTTCAATATCTGCAAATTCCGGCTGATATAACATATTAGATTGCCCACTGCAGTACACATGTTCACTTGCAAATTTCATAAATGCACTAACGAATGCTTCAAACAGTACTTCATGACGGGCAACATGAGAAGCTATCAAAGGTTCAATTTCCTTCATTCTCTCAACAACATTGCAAATTGGCGTTCCGACTAGCTTATCATTTAAAATATTGCAGCAAGTTTTAATATCCTCTAAGCTAACATCCGCTTGAAAATGAAATGTCTTATTCTCCGTATGTCCATGGTCGGTAATAAACACTGCCACAGCACTTCTTTCTGTTAATGGAAACAGCTGTACATGCTGCAGTGTCTGATATCTGCTTTCCGGTCCAAGCACAACAGAAGTTAGCGATGTCATCTGCGATAAGATTTCACAGCTTTTCTTAACAACTTCATCCATGGAAAAATGTCTTTGACGAAAAACTTCCTGCAGGGAATCTTTAATTCCTTCATCCAATTGCTTTTCCATTAGATTTTCAACATAGAAACGATATCCTTTGCTGCTGGGAATTCTTCCACTGGAAGTATGTGTTTTTTCTAACAATCCCATTTCTTCTAAGGCTGCCATTTCATTTCGGATGGTAGCACTTGAACAGGAGAAATCCAAGAGATCAATCAAACGCTTGGAACCGACAGGCTCTGCTGTTTTGGTAAATTCATCCACAATTGCTTTGAATATCGCAATCTGTCTATTTGTTAACAGCATCTCTCTCACTCCCTCTAGCACTCCTACCTTATGTCTGCTAATAGTATATGTCAATTCGTTAGCACTGTCAACACCTGAGTGCTAATATTTTTGCTATTTTTTTGCAAACCCTTTAAAATCAATGGTTTGCTGTATCTTATTTCTTTTGAAATTGTGATTTTTTCTGTTTTGACACCAATTTGACACCAATTTTTCTTTTTATGGTGTCAAGCGTTTAACGCCATGCTATCCAGTCTTGCAATCTCTTTTTCAATCCTTGTCAGCTCTCCGATATGGTTATACACTTCCATTGTTACATCTATATGGGCGTGTCCCATAATATATTGAAGAACTTTTACGTCCATACGGCACTCTGCCATTCTGGTACAAGCTGTGTGACGCATTACATGAGCTGAAAACTTTGGTAACAGCTCTGCTTTCCTATGCTCTTTTTTTGCTCTCTCTACTTCGGTTTTGTTATATGCGTCTACAATGTTATATAAAACACTATTTACGCCATTCGGCATAAGCGGTCTGCCCGATTTCGCTGTAAAGACAAACCCAGAATACCCGTCCACCTCAATGCTCTTATCCTTTGCAAGCATGAAATTGATTTTCCTTTGTTCCTCAAAGGCTTTTGCAACTTCTTGTGTCATAGGTATAATACGAATACCCGACTCCGTTTTTGGTGTTGAGATATGGAACTTGCAACCGTCGCCTAAATTCTTATAAATGAGCTGGTGGTCTACATTAACCGTTTTTGCCTTGATGTTTATATCTTTCCATGTAAGACCAATAAGCTCCCCACACCTTAACCCCGTACCAATCATTATGGTAAACATGGGATAATATGTGTTATAGACATTGCTCTGTTTTACAAACTCCATAAACTTTTCTTGTTGAGAAACAGTTAAGGCTTCTTTTTCCTCTGCTGGTTTTCCATAATCGCTAATGGAACTTTTTGCAGGGTTCTTTCGGATAATATCATCATCAACAGCCATTTCTAATGCAGGATAAAGCAGGTTGTGAATATACTTGATTGTAGAATAAGCATATCCAGCTTTGGAAAGTTTCGCATAATACGCTTTAATATGTGAGGGTAAAAGCTGAACAACTTTAATATTTCCAATCTCGTCTTTTACTCTGTTTTCCCAAGCACGAACATAACTAACTCTTGTAGTATCAGCCAGCTCACGAGTTGCCATATAACGCTCAAACAACGTGTTAAGCGTCATTTTTTTGATTGCTCCGTCTGTCAGTATGTTATCTTCCATATCCTTTGCAATCTGTTTCTCTTTTTCTCGAAGCTCTGGTAAATCTTGTGCATAGACTGTCAATCTCTTGCCTGTTCTTACATCTGTATAACGATAACTGTATCTTCCATCATTACGCCAGTTTTCGCCCTCTCTTAATTTTCTTCCTTTTGGGTCTTTTCTACTAATTGCCATGAGAACCATTCCTTTCTGAAAAAGCCTCTTTTCTTGTTCTCACAGCGTGCTTTGTCCTTTCTTATTATACTACACACGCCAGAGAACATAAATAGAAAATCGCTCTATTCTTCCAAATATATCAAGTATTTTTTGACTTTTTCTATGGAATAAAGAACCCTGCGACCTATCACAATTTTTGCTCCTGCCTGCTCGCCAATCTTTCTTGCAGTAGCACGACCACAAGATAACATAGCAGACAGCCCCTCTATATCAACAGCAATCGGCTGTTCCGTTGCTCTTATCTTCGTTTTATTCATATTCCAACACCTTACCTTGCTGGAACATCACATCATTTAACACATCAGTATTTAACATAATGTAACACCCCCTTACTGAGTGTCTATTTTATAAGTTACAGAAGCAGGCAGACGGCTTTGGAAAGCTCCGTTAGTATCTCAACTATTCCCATTCTTGTGGGCAGAACCGCACCATGCGGACGTATCATTATTCTGTGAGGATAGGTCGTGGCAAAACGACTTTTCCAACAGTCGCTCTCGGATCACTGCGTGGGGCGCTCGCTTTCTTTTGGAAAGGTCATGGCGTACAGTTCCTGTGGCTCGCTATCTCACAAACGTATCTGCCTGCTTTATTCAGTTGTCAAAGAACTATCGGCTATTCAGCCTATTAAAATCAACTTTCAGATTTTGATTTTAATAGAATGACAAGTGAAGTGGCAGGAAAGGGGGACGTGCCAGACTTCACTTGTATGTACTACATCACTACAATTTCAAAATTCATCAGCATATCAAGTAATGCTGTCTGAACTCTGTTTTTTAAATCTGCGTCTACCACCATGCAGACGTTACCGTGTTCGTCATACAATCTACGCAGACATAGTTTGGAAATGTAACCGTCATAAAATTTCATAACGGCTTCAATCGCTTCTGGGTCGCCCTCTGTTGCTGATAAAATAACTTCAAAAGGCAGATGTTCATATTTCTTCATTTGCGTTCCTCCATAATTTTTCTCATTGCTTCAAGTGTTTTAGTTCTGTGATACTGGACGTTAGAACGGGGAATTTTAATAAATTCGCTGATTTCACTATCCGACATATCCATAAAGTAGGATAACAAAATAATGTTGCGTTTCTTCTCTGTCAATGTTTTAAGGGCTTTGCTTAACTGGTCGTCCTCAACCCATACTTCAATGCCTAAGATATTGAATACAGTATAATCACTTTCGTATTTATCCAATTCTCCAAAACGTGATTGTTCATAATCTGGAATATCCGAAAATAAACATTCGTGTTTTTCACGCCTTTTCATATCACGGTAGCCTTTCTTTACTGCACGTTTAATTACTTTTTTTGAAAGGCAATCAAACTGTGCTTCAATGGCTTGTTTGAAAGAAGATGTTTTCATTTGCTCACCTCCTTTCCGTGCTGGATTGAAATAAACTTTTGTTTATTTCCCCCTTTCCGCACCCTAACTACCCAAAGAGGTGGCAAGCTACCAAGATTTTCAAAAAAATTTTTTTGAAAAACAAAAACAGCCCGATAATGTGTAATTACACAAACGGACTGTTTTATAAATTCTGATGATATGAATTTTTAACTCATATAAAGGGTGTAATGATTGTAATAGTGGACTGAAATATTTATCCAGTTGAGAACGGCAAAGCGTTCTTTTGTATGCAGTCATGGTATAGCCCCCTTTAACCAGAGCCATACCTTGCACTCACAAGAAAAAGGACAGTTCTGGTTATATCCAAAACCGTCCCGTTATTCTTCAAGACGCACAAAAGTATATTATCTAAGAACGGTTTTTTTTATTTACCGCACACGATAACAGCTTTTGAATTATTACTGCATACTATATGCACTTTTAATACATTCTAAATACATCACATGAAGTATAAACTCATGCTAGGTGATTTAAAATGAGAAAAGCAAAAGAAACACAAACTTTTGATTTCAGACCTTTAGGGCTGGCAATCAGAGAAGCCCGTGAAAGAGCAGGGCTTTCTCGTAATGATTTAGGCGATAAAGTGTTCTATGGAGAACGTCATATCGCTGATATTGAAAATATCGGGTCGCACCCTAGTTTTCAATTATTCCATGATTTAGTTACCATGTTCAATATATCAGTTGATGAATATTTCTATCCAGCAGAGAATGTCGTAAAAAGCACAGCTCGCCGTCAGATAGAAACTTCTCTTGATTTATTGAGCGATAGCGAATTAAAAATCATTCAAGGTACGATTGACGGTATCTTGAATAGCAGGGAAAGCAAGAAGTAATCAGCTTCTTGTTTTCTTTTTTGTCTTTGATACTCTTATTTGCTAATCTGCTCCGCAGGTAACAAATAAGAGCCGACAATCTACAAGTTACAATAACCTATAAATTATCGGCTCTGCGTCTTAGCGTCTGGCTCTTTGATAACAGTTACTTTTCCATACTTTATATTGATTAAAGTTTCAGCTTTGCACTTCGGACAATACAATGGGAAATTTATTAGTTCTGTATCTTTCCGTATTCTTGTTCGTGTTTTGTTACTACAAACAGGACATAGTACCCATGACTGTTTTTCCACAACACCACCTCTTTATTTCTTTGAATTTCTTATTTTGAATACTCTTTTTGTCATCATTTTCGTTCCTATATGCGAGTAAAGGTACAATTTAATTTTTGACATATTCTGCGTATGCTTAGAAAAAAGTATATCGGGAGAAGAAAATATACCATAATCATCAACAACAGCTTCTTTCTGAATAAAAACATCGTTTCCCGTCCAAGCAATATTAACTGTTTCCAAGTCTTTAGTTGCAATAGCAAATTTTTTGAATATACCTTTATATTCAGTATATTTTTGTTGTACTGTGTATAAATAGTCTTTATCGATTATTACACCTTCTAAAGCAATCCACTTATCATTAAAGAAAACTTCTACCCATGTATGCAAAATATATTTAGGTGCTAACAAATAAATAATTTGGGGAAGTGCTCCCTTTTGAAAATCTTTTGACACATTAAAGGCGTGTAATCTGCACGGTATATTAACTGAACGTAATAGTGCCATTAAAAGTGTTGCTTTAGTATTACATTGTCCGAAACCATCTTGTAAAACTTCAACCGCACTCAATATATCCGTAGAGTTATATCCAAATAAAATATCATTTTGAACAAACTCATAAATGTTTTTTATTTTATGAAATTCGTCTAATTCCAGCCAGCCTTTTTCCCTAACTAAATCACTAATCTTAGCAGAATTAAAATTTAACATTTTCGTTTCTTTCAAATATTCTTCCATAATAAAGCTCCTTTCTTCATGGCTTTATTATATTTTAAATTTCATTAGTAAACTTTCAAAAATTCGCTATCTTTTAACGATAATGAAACGGTCATACCCATCATTTTTTTTACTGTACTTGCAAAATGGGACGGACTATCAAAACCAGCAATCATTGAAGCCTCCGTGATATTTCTACCAGCGAACAATTCATCAAAAGCCCGTTCCATTTGATGTAATATAATATAGGACTTTAAAGGTATTCCAGTTTGTTCTTTAAATAAATGTGATAATCTGCTGGAAGATAAAAATACATTATCTGCTAAATATTTGATACTATGGTCGGTGCATTTACAAGTGTCTAAAATCTGGAAAATGCTAGATATTCTTTCATCATACGTGTGTTTATACATAGATAGTTCTAAATAATTTAATAGATATTTGTAAAAATATTTATATTGTTCAACATTTGTACTATGTAATAACCTTTTAACTTGCCTGCTCAATTCGTATGTATCTATTTGGTCATAAATCAAAAAATCTTTTTCTCCCATTTTATCAATAAGTTTTTTTCCATACACAGATGTTGGGTCAATAATCGAAGAAAAATACAATTTCCCCTTTGCCGAAAAAGAATGTGCAACATTTTTATTTACAACTATAACATTACATTTAATCCGTATGTCTTTGATAACTATTTCCACATAATCGTCAACACCAACAAATAACTGTAACATCAAATGACTATGTGTATCAGCGTCTAAATGATTTGTAATCATGCTTATTTTATCTGTATCCCAAAAGATTTTATTTACAACTTTCATAAAATGCCCCCAAAAAAGTTCCCAATCCCAAACTTTTGTCTTTTTCGTAATCTGCCATAATCAAACTTCCTTCCATTAATAGCGGTCGATATTTCCACTGTAATTATGGGCTTTTTCAAGAAGCGGTCCTTTTGCGCCCATTGTAAATGCAATATCGCTACTTCTAATACACAATAACTCATTTCCTACATTAAGATGTAACTGTTCAAGTAATTGTGGTGTGAATTGAATACTTCCATTTTCTTTTACAACAAGCCATGTATATTGGCGACCTTTATATGTAATCAATGTCCCTTGTGGAATAGACTGGTTTTTTAACTGTGGACATTCATGTAAAATATGACTTAGCTTTGATGTAGATAGCAAAGAATATGTCGTTACACAAAATCCTCCAGTAACCTTACTTCCCGTGAAAATAATAATTTTATTATCATTCAGCACTCGATATTCTTTAAGTGCTTGTGTTGGAAATTGAACAGTTAAATTATCGTGTATCAAAGATAACCCAAATACAAATTTCCCACCTTTATTTAATTGCGGCATAAGCACAACTCCTTTCTATCTTCCATTTTTCAAATATTCGTGATACAATCAAAATAAAAGTAATACAACCAAATACTACTCTATATATAGAGTATATTAAACTGTTGTATTTGTCAAGGAGTGTAAAATATATGTTATCAAAACCAGCAACTATGCTTTTAGGGCTTATTAGCCATCAACCACTTAACGCCTATGAAATTGTCAAAACTTTAGACTACATGAATATCAAGTATTGGTTTAATATCGGTACTTCTACCGTATATGCAACGATTAAAACTTTAGAGAAAAAGCAATATATCACTGGCGAAGTACAAAAGGACGGTAATATGCCCGATAAAACAATCTACTCAATCACAGAACAGGGGACGGCTACATTATTAGATACCTTGAGAACTTCTTTTTTGAAATTCGATTATGATACAAATATCTTTTCTATCACAGCATTCTTCCTTGATTGTTTACCCTTAGAAGAACAAAAAGCACTATTAGAAAAGCGTATGTTTGTTTTACATGAATACTTGTCAGGTATTCAAAAACAAGATACAGAAGAATGGGAAGAACGGGTCAATTCATATCATATCGCCAATCTTCAACGCATGACGGATATTGTATTAGCTGAAATCAGCGGTACAAAACGCCTTATAAAAGCTATAACAACTAAATAAAATATATATGAATATGGCTTGCAGAGCATACAGTGTATGACGCAAGCCTTTTCCTTATCCTACAATCTTCCAGTTACTATCTTTATGTAACACAAGCTCATACTGTGATATTTGCGTTGCCTTTGTTTGATTATCAAGGAATTTCACGGCTACTTTGACTTTCACATTGTCCCCGTCCTTTGTAAAGATAGGGTTTACCAGTTCAGAATAAAGGTAGTCCCTGCCGATAGGCTCAATCACATTTCCAGATACATAGTAAGCAAGCTCTTTTTCTGTGGCTGTTGGATAGAGCTTAAAGAATGTTTCCAGAAATGCGGTAGCGTCATTTACCGTATCAGCGTCCACGCTTGCGTCTGCTTCTGGTGTCTTAGGCTCATAGTCTGATTTTTCGATTGCTGGTGCAAGGGTAGGGTTCTGAACGATTACCATATCCCCGTCAGCGTCCACATGGACTTTTACGGTATAGGTTGCCTCGACATTGCTTGTCTGTTCTCCCTCTTTTTAATCTCCTTTGTTCTTGTGAATTAGGTCAACCTATACTATAATTATATTCGTAATAGTCTATTAGACAAGAACACACTATTTTGTAATATACTACCTAAAAAGAAAGTGATAGAACATCATGGAAAATAATTGCTGTGGTTTTAGTTGTCCGTTGAAGCAACCATTCAACTAATCGGCGGAAAATATAAAGCGGTCATTTTATGGCACTTAATGAATAAAACATTACGGTATAGCGAAATTCATAAGCTCATTCCAAAAGCAACAGACAAAATGTTAGCACAACAGCTTCGTGAGCTGGAAAAAGACGGATTGATTAACCGCAAGGTTTATCCAGTCGTCCCACCAAAAACAGAGTATTCCTTAACTGAATTCGGAAAAACCTTAACACCAATTCTTGATGAACTATGTAACTGGGGAGAAAACTATTTACTTCAAAACTGATTGTAAGCCGTGATACGCAGATCTCACGCTGTGAGTTGTTTACCACGGCGTTTTTATTTACAGCTTAACTTTTGCTTTTTTTGTAATCTTATAAATGTATTCTTCTGGCGTAGGGCGTTTATTCCCAAAATATTTTTTGAAATTTGCCTGCACCTCTGGGTCTGTACTGTTCATAGCTTCATCAATCGTCGCTTCAATATCAGCCCGTATATCAGCCAATGAAACACCGCCAGCCTTTGCACCTGCTTTCAAAGCTTTTTTAATATCTCGCTTTTTAAGACCTATCATTTTTTTCTCTAGACATCTTTAAAATCAATCTAATTCCTGTTAAACAAGCTCCCAGCAAACAAATGATTACCAAAATAATATAAACGTGTTGCATACCATAAATAAAAAATTCATCATGTCCCAAAATATAGTCAGATACTCTATATCCAGCAAAATCACTCATAAAAAAGTACAATAAAGTTGTAGATAACGCAATACCAACTGTTTGACCTAAATTTCTAACCAACGAATTTACGCTTCCTACAATACCCAGCTTATCTTTGGGACACGTTGACATAATAAGTGCATTGTTTGCAGGTTGAAATATAGCTTGTCCAACTGCCATTGTTGCAACTGATAGAGCAAACAAAAAGACTGGAGAAGTTTCTGTTAATCTTGACATTAAAAAGAACCCTAAACTTAATACTAACAATCCTATAAAAATAACCTTTTCTGATGATACTTTATCAGAAATACTTCCAAATATTGGGGAGCAAACTGCTAACACCAGAGGAGATAGCATCATAAATAAGCCCGCATAGAATGGACTTAACTTCAAAGCATTTTGCAAATAGAATGGTATTAAAATGCTAGATGAAGCTATACAAATAAAAGATGTTAACGCACACACTAGATTGATTGAAAATTTTAAGTTTCTAAATATATCTAAATTTAAAAGTGGTTGATGTTGTTTCTTTTCCACAAAAATAAAAAGTATTGCCAAAACAATAGATATGCCGATAGAAGCCATAATGTACGGATTTAATTGTTCTGTCTGTTGCGATAAAATCAATGAACCAAAAAACAACAGTGTAACAATAAACTGTAAAATAGCTCCTACTATATCCATACACTGAATCTTTCTCTCTCCTTTGGGTAAAAACCTTAGTCCCAATATAAATACACCAATACCAAATGGAACATTGATGTAGAAAATATAATTCCAATTAAATACAGACAAAATCATTCCCCCGATTGACGGTCCGACCATATTTCCTAATGCGACTGCGGTTACTAAAACTCCTAATGCTTTTCCACGGCTTTCTTTAGGAAATAATTCTGTAATAATACCGTGGTTGTTTGCCATATATGCTGAAGCTCCTATACCTTGTAGAAATCGACATATAATCAAGACAGCAAAAGAATTACTTAAGCCACATAACAAAGACGATACGGTAAAAAGAATTGTTCCAAATTGAAATATTTTTGATTTTCCACAAATATCTCCTAAGCGCCCCCAAAATAATATTGTTGAACAAATAATAATAGAATAACTGGCGATTACCCATTCAACAGCCGATATAGTTACATTCAGTTTTTCTGAAAGGACAGGCAGAGCTACATTAACAATACTTGAATCTAACGTAGCCATAAAAGTCATTGCAATTATAGCAATTAGAACAACTGTTCTCTTTGTCGTTTCAATATGAATTGATTTATTGTTCATAACACATCTCCTTATGAGTATTATTTTGTGATTTCCAACGCAACCCACATATCATATAATAGGAATATATACAAATATTTTCAATAACTGTATTGCTGTATATTAGCACAATTTTGATATGTGAGGATATTATGAATAATAGAGATAATTATTTTAATAGAAAAGGGCAAGAGAGTTTTGTGGATATTTTTAAAAAATCGGATATTAAAAATGGACAAAATTTTCCCAGACATTGGCATGAACATTTACAAGTTTATTACTTTATTAGCGGAACAGCTAAATTAGAGTGTGGTAAAAATAATTTTGAAGTACAAGCTAATGATTTAGTCATTGTAAATCCTAATGAGTTACATTATTTAGAAAGTACATCAGATAATTTGGTTTTTTATACTATAAGATTTGAACCTTCCTTTCTTTTCAGTAATCATGTGGATTTATTGCAAACAAAATATTTAACTCCCATTACTTTAAATAGAATTGAATTTAACAATTTAATTCAAAACAACACAGAACTAACAGAACTAGTAAAAAAAGTCCTAATGGAATACTTCAATAAAAAAATAGGTTACGAATTGGCAATAAAAGGTTACATTTATTATTTAGTAGTTACACTGTTAAGAAACCATGTTCAACATATTCTTACACAATCAGAATTAGATGATAAGGAAGCTACTCTTATAAGATTTCAACCTGCATTTGAACTGATTGAAAAGAAATATAATGAAAAAATAACATTATCTAAACTGGCAAATACGGTAGGATTAAGTGTTCATCATTTTTGTCGTAGTTTCAAACAATTAACGGGAAAAACTACAACCGATTATATAAACAATATACGTCTAGACAAATCAATTTACTATTTAAAACAAACAGATTATAACATCACAGAAATTGCTTTAATGTGTGGTTTTGAAAATGGTAATTATTTTAGTCGAATGTTTAAAAAATATCATTCCACCTCGCCTAGTCAATATCGAAATTTGTATAAAAATTTAGCCGTAACTCCAAAAGAATAAGTGGTTACGGCTAAATTTTCAATTACAACTAAGTGGGCAATTTCTTTTTTCTTAATGCCAAGAAGCATATATGTTCCTAATTCTTTACTTCTTTTTTCAAACATAAATTTCGTTGTATAGTTGATCAAAAAGCATATCACAAAAATAATAAGAATATTTACAGCGAACAATGAATTCTTAAATGCATCCATACTGGAACATAACTTTACAATTTCATCAGAATTTGCCACCAAATTAAAAGCAAATATAAGAGAAAAGGATGCAGTAACGGTTATCAGATAAATCAAATAATCTTTAATATTTCTTTTTGTATTTCTATACGCTAACTTACCTAACATTTCCCACTTCACCTCCGAGCAAGGTTAATATATCCAGTATTTCA